>Ga0209395_1000964_pt1 | contig 41411 bp, 24 predicted proteins | sample GOMGulsemesocosm_3_FD_184635 | JGI IMG/M metagenome (GOLD analysis project Ga0209395, IMG submission 184635) | Methane-oxidizing microbial communities from mesocosms in the Gulf of Mexico - GOM9D Gulf of Mexico (SPAdes) (version 2) | ecosystem: Environmental > Aquatic > Marine > Cold seeps...
TAAAAATCGGAAGACTAGATTTTTTGTTTCGTTTTTCATCAATGGAAAAATGAAAAGAAAAGAAGCCTTTCAAAGAACCCAGTACGTATGGCATATACCGTATTGCTAAAATTCAACAGCTAACAGCTAAAATCCACGCAACCAAACACCAACAACCAACAACCAACCTCGTCATTTCGACAGAACGAAGTATGAACGAAGAGAAATCTCGTTATAGTATCTGGTAGCTAGTAGCTGGTATTTGGTATCTGGTAGTTAGAAGATGAAAGAAGTGAATATGGACATTGTTCTCATGTCGAAATTTGTGCTATTTACCTTTAGCTTTTAGCTTCTAGCGTCTAACTTCTAGTCTCTCTTCTCTAGCATCTCATCATTACAAATGACTCCTACAAAAACTCCAATCGAAAGGCTTTTTCTAGCAATTCCGCTTGTTTTTTAGGAATTCCTGCTTTTGCAGCATAGGATTGCCAATTAGCAACCGTATTGCTAATGTGTTTTAGTGTTTGTTTTCGGTCTTGATAGCCAATGTTTTCTCCGGGTTTTAATAGGTCTTCTAAGGTGAAATCAGTGCGTTTTCCATGGATAGACATTTGATGGCTATTGGTCCAAATACCAGTAGGGTTGTAGCTATAGGTAACATCATAGGCAGGGGAGAGTTCCCATTGCCCATTTTTATGCATGACAAAAGAAATGTTTTTGGTATGGTCGTCTTGGTTTCTGGCAACCACATTAAACAGCATTCTTTTGTACAGCTGAATCGCACTTTCTTTGGGAAGTTGTAATTTTCGCATCACATCAAAAGCATCTTCATAGCTATAGGCGCCTGGTTTTTTATAATCGAAATGCGCTAAAGAACACAGTGTTTGCATGTGTAGCTTCTCGTTGTTGGGCAGTCTGTCAAAGCGTTGGGTCATAAAATGTGCTCTCCCATTTTCTTCAAATAATTGAGAGGGCATCATGTGTATTCCACAGTCCAATGCCATGAGGTAATAGGCATACTCTATGCGTCCAAATCCTTTGGGGTCGGATAAGGATTGATCATCTACACCATCAAACTTAAACAAATAATGTGCAAATCCTTCTGGAACATCCGTCTGGCCAGATCTAATCTCATTGGTACTTGGGTTATAGGCAATAACGGCTTTTGCACGTTGTCCACCTGCAGAAGTTCCTACCTTAATCAGTTCGTTTAAATGCTCGGTTTCTTGGAGGTTTAACTGCAGCTCTTCTCGGTCTGCCAATACCTTTTTAGTCAGTGCAACCAAGGCATCTACTTCAATCGGAATGTCTGCTTGTTGTGCGGTGTTGGTGGCGGGCTCAAACTCCAAGGCGCCCATGCCGCGTTTTCCAATGTACAACAGGCGGTCTAAAGGCGTAAACTGCTCCTTGTTTATGTTGTTAATGCGTAAGTATTGATTGATCAATTGATTCCCGAAATCGTCTGGCAATACATCCGACAAGAGTCCTGGTAAGCCTTTAAAGGTCTCTTCATTGAGGTTTGGAAAGCTAAAAATCTGGTTTTTGGCATGTTGGGTGGGTAGATGTATCGGAGAGACATCTAAACCGCTTTTTAAAAAGCTTTCAAAATACTCAAAAGAGGCATATTTTTGGTCTTCAAGCCAATGCAGTGCCCCCAATTCTTTTCCCCAAAGCAAGACTTTTATGGTATTTACCATGGCGCATCGGTATTAGGTGTTTCTTTAGAGCCAGAAGCACGGGTTCTTTCTTTTCCTTTTAGTTTGAGTAATTGAATTGGGCTAATCCCCGGGTCTGGAAGAAACTGATTCAAGGCTTCCAAATCATCAAACACACGGAGTATTTGAATAAGCGTGCGCAGCTTGGTGCTTTTTCCAGATTCAAAGTTTTTGATCGTCTGTACATGCAGTCCCGTTTTTTCGGCGAGCTCTTGCTGCGTCATGTTTTTATTCAAGCGTCGTTGCTTTACCCGTTGTGTGATTTCGAGCAGTACTTGTTGGTCTGAAAGCTGGTGTAGATTCATTTTTAAGGTATAAAATTATATACGTTGTATGTAAATATACGAATAAAGTATAATATAGTATACGTTAAATGTGGTTTTTTTGATGGTAGTTTGTATTTGGTAACTGGTAGCTGGTATTTGGTAGCTAGAAGATGAAAGAAGTGAAAATGGACATTGTTCTCATTTCGAAAATTGTGCTATCTACCCTTTTTACCCTCTAGTATCTGGAACCAACAACGAACAACCAAACACCAACAACCATCCACGTCATTTCGACAGAACGAAGTATGAGCGACGAGAAATCTTGTTATAGTAGCTGGTATTTGGTAGCTAGAAGATGAAAGAAGTGAAAATGGACATTGTTCTCATTTCGAAAATTGTGCTATCTACCTTTTAGCCTCTAGTATCTGGAACCAACAACGAACAACCAGCAACCAACAACCATCCACGTCATTTCGACAGAGCGAAGTATGAGCGACGAGAAATCTTCTTATAGTAGCTGGTATTTGGTATTTGGTAGCTGGAAGATGAAAGAAGTGAAAATGGACATTGTTCTCATGTTGAAAATTGTGCTATCTACCTTTTAGCCTCTAGTCTCTAGTAGCAGGAATTTGAAAGTTAGCACATTGTATCAAGCAACCAACAACCAAAAACCACCCTAACACATTACTTCCCAATACAATATGTAATTTTCCTTTATTTGATAGTGGTTACAGGAGTTTGAGGTGGAGTATTTTTCTTTCTTTTAGTCAATGTTTACTAATTTATAATCGTTTATCTTTCGAGCATATTTTTTAATTGCGATTAAATAATATCGATATACTCTCTTAGAAAAAAATATGTAAAAATTTTAGAAAAACTCACTGTATCTAGGTTATTCAACTTTAATATTGAGTTTATCTAGGGCTTCTTTAAATTGATATTTTATAGATAAAAGAGATTCAGGAGATTTACAGACTTGATTACAAAATTGTTTTTTATACTTGTCATCTATTTTTTTAGTAATTATTAATACTTCATTTATAGTAAAACCTAAAGGAATTAAGCATTCTTCCTCAAATTCCACTAGAGTTGGATCCAGTATATCTTTGTCAATCTCAATACACTCTTTATTTCTGTTTGTCAGCCATCCATTTTCATTTGCTTTTTCCCATTGTTTAATATCGACTAAATCTTCAATTGTTGATTGGAAACGAATCCCTTTTGCTTTAATTGATTTTAAAATTGTTGAATATTTGTAACAATTCCTCAATGTTGAAAATGTTTTTGCTTCTGCTGAGTTTTTCTGAATAATAGTTCTTAATTTTTCTATTGCTTTCAATCCGGCAGTGTCATCATCGAAAATTCCAATAGCCTTCAAATATTTTTTTTGCTCGGAATGGATAGCTAGAGTTTTTGCCCAGATAATAATTTGTCTTTCTACCCATGAAGCTCCACCACCATAATTGATAGTTTCAATTAGTACCTTATCAGCATATTTATTAAAAAAATGTTTAATAGCTGTTTCTATTATTTTTTTATCAGTCGGCCCTTCAACGAAAATAGTTTCAATTACTTCCGAGTTAATTCTAGATTTTACAAGGCTAATATGATGAATTAAGTCGCGTAAGTATACTTTCCATTCTTCTTCACTTGAATCATAATACCACACTTTCCAAACGCCCTTGAAATCTTTCTTTAAATGCTCAAACTGGGTTAAACCTACAATGTACATTGGGATGTTAGCCTTATTCCTTTTCCGATACATATTTTTAATAAGAGATTTACCTCCATCATCTGTAGGATCACTGTCGTGTTTTAACGGCATTTGTAAGTCTGTGACTAAGAGATGGAATTCCTTCTTTTGAAGATTTTCCATTGCTTCTTGAACAGACGATGCTTGGCTAATCGACAATGTGTCATTAATTACTTCTTGTATAGTTTTAATAATTGTTGAAATTTTATTTAAATCGTCATCAACTATTAGAATTCCTATATGACTCATGTTGGTAATATTTTATCTATAATCAATTTCATGTTTTCCTTCCAACTATGATCAACAGAGTTATAAAAAACAGCACCGCAATAGAAAGAACTATAGTTTTCTAAATATTGTATATTAATTTCTTTGAAAGTAATGTTGCCTGTTTTAGTAGGAAATACGTCAAACATTGTAAAAAGTATTGTTGGTACAAACAATTTTCTTCTTTTCATCTCACGTAGTACTTTCTCTCCACCAAATTGTTCGTAATTACCACCTTGATCATTTTTACCACTTTCCCAAAGAGGAATAGTCATGTCCAGAATTAGAAAATCATAGTTTTGATGATTACACTTTAATTCTAATACTCCAGATTGAAAAGATTCTTTAAGAGTGATATTATCATGAGAAAAAAAATCTTTTAACCTTTCAATTTTAATTTTTTCATCTTCAATTATTAAAATTTTATTCATTGTTTTCGATTTTAGTATATGGAAAATACAAATTAATTGACATTCTATCTTTTTTTAATTCAAAATCAAACCGATCAGTTTTAGCGTGCGTTTCATAAATAAGCATTCTTTTTATTTTATCAAAGCCACTTTCACCTTCTTTATTCGATCTTTCAATATTACTGTGATCATTCCAATTCTTTTTGATAGTTTCTAGTTTTTCAAGATTACGAGAAAAATCATGGTTAGACTTAACATTGTTACTGATACTTACACGAAAAAATTTTTCTTCAATAAAATCGAAATCCATTTTTGGATTCACTTTTTTAGGCCCTAAAAGAGAATGTTGAATAATGTTGTTGAAAAGAATATTGAATACAAAAAGTAGACTACTATATGCTCCAAATTCTTTACAATTAAAGCTTATTTTAGGTGTAATTGGATAATTAGGATTTATTTGATTAGTTAATTCAATTGTTGCATCCACAACCGTTCTGACACTCAAAAGACTTGTTGAACTTGTAGTATTAAGATAAAACCAATTAGAAACATAGTTTAATTCATTTCGAATATTTGTATTCGATTTAATTAAGTAGGGTAATAATTGACATTGAACAGGTAAAGTAAGATTACTCAATTCATTAAACGCTTTATCAATAATACTCTGATATTTTTCAAGAATATCTTTAGAAAAATACTTGTTGATTTTCTTTTGAAGATCAATTATAGTATGATTAGTTAAACTTGTTAGAATAATGTTTATTGTTGATTCAGCTGAATCAAAAAGATGTTTGTTTTTACTGTAAAAATCATTCAAGGTTTCATCATCTGTAAAAAAAGGAAAGAGTCCATTCTCCTTATCGACTTTATTTTCTGTTTGAATTTGAATTAGATGATCAACGATAAAGGTAGTATATTGATCTATCTCTTTTGAAAGTTCTTTAAGAATTAATTGTACTTGATTATTTAGTTCTGGGTACTTTGATAATTGACTTGCCCATACATCATTATCTTTATACTTGCCTTTAAATTTTGATGTTACTATATCTAGTTTTTCGAATACACTTCTTAGGTGATTTTTTAGTGCACCATGTCTAATTCTCGTACTTAAACAACTATCTAATCCATACTCTTTACTAAATAAAAAATTATTTCTAGATTCTAGATAAATGCTTTTAAATGCGAGATAATCAGCGCTGTTATGAACCTCTGACTCTTCTTGGTTTTTAATTAAGGCATTATCCCAATCTTTTGTGTTAGAAGGGTTAAAACCAATTATTGCTTTTACACCTGAGAATGTCTCAATTTCTTTAAACCTTAAGAATTCGTTATTAAATTTCTTAATCTGAATTTCTTTTAGCTTATCAATATCAATATATAATCGACCCTCATCTACTTCTTTTAATACTTTTCTTACTGAAGTAATACGGTATAATTCATTTAATTCTTTCTCATGCTTCAATTTGTTTCTAGGGTCATATTCCATTAATATTTTTAATATACGAACCCTAACTTGCTCTACTTCACTTATTGAACCGTATTCGGTAGAGTATTTTAATGTATCAATAGTTGTGATTTTTTCAAGAAAAAAGATTGTTGTTTCAAGAGAGTACTTTTCGATAAAAACATCAATATCCAACTCTGTTATGTCATAAATTTCCATAACGCACATGAATTCGTCATATATTTCATATAAATCGTACTCTTTAACTATTAGTGACGCTAGAATTGAGTATTCGATTAAGTCATAAAATTCGTCCTTAGAGTTCTTACTATTGATAGTTTCATATAACCAATCAATGTCAATTTTTCTAACAATTAATATCTTATTGAAATATATTTCTCCAAACAAAATGAGAGCTTCTCTAATCATATTTATTTTGATATATGAAAAGAATAATATACTTAGTTTTTGTTCATAATAATAAGTCGAATCATTTAATTCAGTTGTCATTATAAGAATTTCTATAACTTCTGAGTACTTCTCTAAATTGAACAAACGTACTACATCTGAAAAAACTGTCTGAATTTTAGATTGACTTATTCCTTTATTAAAAGAGATTCCATTATGTCCAAATTTATATAGATATACCTTAAAACTATGTTCCTCATTTATGTTTTTAAAAGTATTTAATAGGTGTGGTCTTTCTTTTGAAAAGTAGTTTAATTTATATAAAGTGAATTCAGATGATATAAGACCAATTTTATAATCAGATTTTATAACACCATGTGACTCAGAAATCAAACCATATATCTGCTTTCCAAAGGAGCTATTCATAAAGAATAGAGATGCCTTTAATAATTTTGAATAACTAGATTTACTATCTTTTTTAAAAGATAAAAAATTATAAACATCTTCTAAAAGATTATCAATCCTGTCGCTCAGGTTAGTAGATTGAAATTCAGTATTCAAATTGTGAAGAGATCTACAATAAATTATATAATATTCAAATTCTAATGGATGATTAGAAATGCCTTTAAGAGAGAGCTTGAGTGATTCTTCAAATATACCCTGGTAATAAAAATTACAACATTCAATAAATGCTTGATTAACATTTAAAAGTGGAGTATCGGCCTTTGTACTCAAAATATTAAAAACATTGCCTATTCTGTGATCATTTATGATTATAGACTTTACTGAATTGACAAATTGTAAAATTGTCTTATCGTTATTTAATGTATTTGATATATTATATACTACGACGTCCATCAATATTAGATATTGGTCAAAAATTGAAAAAGCATTTGAAACATATAAAATACTTTCAAGATAATCACTTTGATATGGGTAATTGGCTATGTTACAACTTTTAAAAACAAAAAAATCTTTAAGAACATTATCTGATTGAATATTGTCAAGATCGTTCTGCAATTGACTCAAATAAGAGTCGTAACTAAGATTTGATTCGACTCTTTTACTACTAGAATTGATAATAAATTCATATACTGAATTATTAATTTCCTTTAAATAGAAAGATAGTTCATTCCAATTCCCTTTAGAACCGTCCAAATGCTCCTTAATAATAAAATTTGCTTCAATACTCCATAAGGTTATTCCGAAATTCTCTTCTATTAATGTTAAAGTTTTATTAGCCTCTTCATATTTGCAAAAAATCAATTCTTGTTCAAATTTGTTTTTTTGACCAATAAAATCATTAATTAATGATAAATATGGGGTAAATAAATTAGTAATCCATTTAAATTCCTTTCTAAAATCATCTGTAAAAACGAAAGGGTTTTTAACATAAACCTTATTAACTGACTTGAAAAATGGGGTTTGATGAATATATTTCAAGTATAGAGGATGCATTTTTAATGCATCTCTATATTGGCCGGAACTAACTCTTTGTTTAATGTATCCAATTTGGCGAGGTAATGAAGTTTTCTGATTTGCCAGAATCTGACGTACAATTTTTTTATATTCCATTTATAGTATCGTTAAACTTATTCGGTTAATAAAATAAGTTTTATAACTCTGAATGTAGTTGCTTTTTTATTCATTTCATATATTTTTTTACTTCCATAAGAGGTCTTAATTTCTTCTGATCCTTTTAATAATAATAGAAATTTTAAGTTTTTTTAAAGATTATTACCCTGCTTTGTACTTAACATCGTAAAAATCTTACTTATTAGTTCTAATTTAGTAAATATACTTTTTAATTCTTAATAAAAAATCATGTTTACTCTCTGTTTTTTTTAATTAAGAAAGGAAATTTAATGTAAGAATAATCTATTACGAGACAATCAGATTTGAGTGGATAGTAGCCATTTATTTCATTAAAAATCCTTTATGAAATTTATATATTATTACGCTATCAAAACTCCCGATATTACACTACCCTAATCATCAATATTACATCTTTTTAATAAATACAATAAACTTATTGTCAGTTAGTTAGATTCCGAGTGGAGATAAGTACATAATTTCCGATATTACACTACCTTAATTCTTGATATCACACTAACTGCCAACTAGATAAAAGCGATTCCCTAAAGGAAAACTTACTTTTAACTAGTTGGTAATTCATTATTTTTTTAATCCTTTCGCTAGACTAGATCCACCTGTAGCTGCTGCTTGTGTAATGTTTTTAGCCACACTTATCGGGATAAATGCAGCTGCTAAACCACCTCCTGCAGAACCACCCCCAGTGACCATAGCGTTTATCATTGCGGGAACTTTACTAATCAGTATTGATTTAACTATAATTATCACTAAACTAATAACAATTAGATCAAGAATCATTTTAGTGCTAACTGCAACAGAAGCAATATAATTTTCGAGGGTAAGGTTTTTTATCAGCATCATATCAGCATAATCTTGCATATAATAATCTACAATTTCTGTACCTAAAGAATTCACTAAAGTCAGGACTAAACCTGCAACAACAGTCCATAAGCTAACAGAAATATAGGTCTTAATCCAACTTATGAAAACTGACCAACCACCACTTACTAATGATAAGGTAAATGCAATAGCTCCACCTAACCCTAATATTTTAAGCCATATAGCAGAAATAATGGCAAAACACATATAAATGAAATAATCAATACTTGTAAGGAAGCTATAAAAAACATCAAAAATTAACTCCATATGATCATCATAAGCATTTGACATATAGAAAACCAATTTATCAAAATGGCCAAATTCATCTGCCATATCTTATTTTATTTTTGAATTCCTTTCTATTTGCTGAGGCATCAGCTTACACTTTTATATAGCGGCCTGTAATTCCTTTTTATTTTTTCTGTGAAATTGTGATAAAAACGTTCATCAAGCTAATGTTTTTTTCTTCATATGCCATAGAAGTAGTAATTTTAATAGTATCACTTTATTTTTAATTTTTCACAAAACACATTCAAATATTCCAATGACTTTTAGATTATCTTCTTCAATATTTTCAAGCACTAAGTCTTGATAGGAAGTGTCTGTTGATAGTGGTTTTAATAAAATTGACTTGTGTTCCCATAGTTCATTCTTTGAAACTTTACTACTGTGATATTCTTTAATGGTGTATGATGAACCAAAATCTATGTCATTATAATTAGAATGTTCAACCAAAGCAATTAAGCCATTTCTTGTGCCTCCTTTATATTTTCTAAATAAACAAATTGAGTTACTAGGAATTATTTTGTTCATTGATTCACCAATAACTTTACAAGCAAATAATTCATTTGAATATTTATATTTGGTGGGGAGTTTCAACCATTTGATATCTTCTATTTGTTGAACTTGACCAAATGAACCAGCTGCAACTTTTAAGTCATAAAGAGGGATGCTGTTCTCAAAAGGAATAACAGCTTCATGCGGTATATATTCAACTTCTATTTTAGTTTCTTTTACTGAAGCTAAAGGAATGTATTTTGAAAGATATTCTCTTAAGTTTTTGTCACAGACATAAATATAAGTTCCTTTTATACCTCTTAATAAAATAGTTTTATAAATATTAAGAATGTAATTTTTTAACTGTTCAGGTTCTTTTATTGATTGTTTACCATTTTTATCAAAATAGTTTTCTTCTTTAATTATTATTTCATTTTTGCCTTTATCATATGAAATTTCATTACCGAAAATTATTCCAGCATAATTTAAGTCATAGCCTTGAGTAGTATGTATACAACCAACTTCATTAACTGAATTATTTGTGTTTATCCAGTCACTTGATGTATTGTTCCATTGAAGTTCAAAGCCATTTATATTAATGTCAAATAACTCTTTATTCTTTTTTGAAATCCATTTCCATGAGAATCCAGCAATTAATCTAGATAAGCCAAATTCATTATCTCTTAATTTTATTTGAGATGTTAATTCTTCAATAGAATCAAATAGTAAGAATTCATACTCCTTATTCGAAAAAAAAGTACTGTCTAGAGGCATCCTATTGCCAAGTAGATTATTGACATATTCTATGTATGCATTACCTCCTTTAACTCTAAATTGAGAATTTAATTTACTGATTGTAGTAGAAGTCTGAGCTTTTAATTTATCAAAGTCTTCTTTATTTGTGTCTGAAGGCTTAATGGATTGGTTTTTATCATAAAAAAGAATCGTTTTTTTTGATTGTTGTACTATCCAGTCTAGTTCACTACAGCTGTTTTTATCTAGGTTTAGGGCTAAACAAGCTTTATCAAATGCACCAAAATAAGTACCTAAATTGACTCTTTGTCTTAATCGATGTGATTCATCAACAAGAAGAATATCATATTCATTTCTACTAACTTCAGTTGGTCCAATAACCATTTTAGCACTCAAGCCTTTAATATTTTTAAATACTTTCTTTAAAGTACTTCTAAATGATGCCATGGGAATTACTAACCCCATTTTAGGATTTGGATACTTATCCTTTACTTTTTGAATTAACGTTGTGAATTCTGATTCATCAACTCCAAATTCTTTATAATTAAAGTCAGAATTGTCTGAATTAATTAACTTAAATAAAAAAACAGCTAAGATCGTTTTCCCAGTTCCTGCACCACCTTCAATGATATAATTTTCAATTTTATCATCTAATAAATTATTCATTATTACATAGAGCCCTTTTTTCTGTTCTCTAGTCAATGTTTTGTACGGAGAATATTTGAAAAGATCTGAATTATCGATATGTTTAAGAGAATGTTTTACTAAACCTTCAGAACGAAGTTTATTCCAAATAGATTTGAAAATATCCCAATAAACCTCTTTTTTTTGATAATAATTGTGATTTGCAAGGCCAATATTTACGTTTTGTAGTTTGTAATTTCCATCTCCTGTAATATATTTTATGAGATTGGATTCAATATCTAACGCAGCAGATTTATTGAATCGTTCACTCGTAATTAAATGAATTGAAGTTAGTTTGTTTTTTTTAACATTTTTTAAATGAGTTTGCATTCTTTTAAATGCATCAGTAGTTTCTCCAACATAAGCTTCCTTTATAATATCATTACTCAGTAAATATACAGTCGGCCATAGGTGATTTACAAAATAATTGTCACTTAAGGTATTTGGGAGTAAAGAATCAAAGACATAATGTTCAATATTACATTTATGCTCTTTAATCATAATTCATTATATTTTTTAGCTGTTCCTTTCGCTTTTTCAATAGGATACTTCTCTCCGTTTTTTTTTATTTTATCAAGAACAATTTCCTTTACATCAAAATCATATTTTTCAGCTAGAAGAAAAGCATAAGCAAAAACATCAGCTAATTCTTCTTTTATTTTTTCTTTGTTAGCATCTTCATGCTTTTTCCATAAAAATTCTTCAAGTAATTCACCAGCCTCTATATTTATTGCTAGCGCCAAATCCTTTGGATTATGAAATTGTCCCCAATTTCGTTCATTTCGGAATTTAACTAGTTCTTCGATAATTTCTTTCATAAATTTATAATCTTCGAGTTTAATATGGAATAATTACTTTTTTAGAAACTCTAAAGTAAGAAAACCCTTTGAATTTGGGGTAAACAAACCCTAAAAAAGTATAGGTATAAATACCTGTATTTCAGATTTGAAAATAGGTAGTAAAAACTAATTATAATCTTCCATTCCCAGCCGCTAAAAACTAGCACATTCCAACCCTGTGTTTGCGGTGTTCTAAAAACGTCCTTCATAAATAGATTTCCTAAAAAGCGTAAATATATTTACGAAGGCCAAACAATGGTGTTTTGTACTAAAAAATGGGTTGTAAAGAGCTACGGCCATACGCAGTTATAGGTGGGTATGGAGGTGGGGAGTTGGTTTTGAGTGTTGAATGTTGAGTTCGAGTGCTGATAAATAGATTGCTTCACTGGGTTCTCAACGGTATTTTTTTGTTTTAGTTGCAATCTTGAAAAGTAGGCAATGTCCTCGGATATTTTTCGTCAAAAACAAAGTGAATTTTTTCAGAAAGAGCTTCCAAAGAGTGCAACGGTCTGGGAGCGAGGAAAAAAAAGCTGTAGTTTTTTAGAATAAAAATCGGAAGACTAGATTTTTTGTTTCGTTTTTCATCAATGGAAAAATGAAAAGAAAAGAAGCCTTTCAAAGAACCCAGTACGTATGGCATATACCGTATTGCTAAAATTCAACAGCTAACAGCCAAGAGCTTATACCTGAGCTCATCATTATGACAGAGCGCGCTAGCAGTGACAAGAAATCTCTTATACATGCTGCTTCCTATTGTGAGATTCCTCAATCGTTCCTCATTTCGGAATGACGGTTCTTATGAAGTTTTTTGAGTTTTGAGTGTTGAGTTTTGAGTGTTGAGTTCGAGTACTGATAAACAGATTGCTACACTGCGTTCTCAACGGTGTTTTTTTGTTTTAGTTACAATCTTGAAAAGTAGGGAATGTCCTCGGATATTTTTCAGAATAAATCTCCAATGGCGGTTGTCTGTGTTTAATTTTTAAGAACTTCTAGCTTCTAGCTTCTAGCTTCTAGCTTCTAGCTTCTAGCCTCTAGTCTCTCTTCTCTACAAGCAGGAATTTGAATCTTAGCACATTGTATCAAACAACCAACAACCAAAAACCACCCTAACACATTACTTCCCGATACAGAAATTCCCGAAAATATGACCTAGAATATCCTTGTCTACATCATATTCGCCTGTGATGTTTCCGAGGTGACGTAGGCATTCACGAATATCTATAGAAAACAAATCTGTAGAGATGTCTAAGTCGATTCCTTGTTGCACAGAGCTAATTGCTGTTAAGGCATTGTTCAAAGCTTCAAAATGACGTGAGTTGGTTACAATGGTTTCGTTATTGCTCAACGCACCTGTGTTTACCAAAGAAGTCAATGCTGCCTTTAATTCGTCTATGCCCGTTTTTTGTTTTGCCGACAATAAAATTAAGTCGGCTATTTCAGATTCTAGAATCGCTTGGTCGTGACACGATAGCGTATCTATTTTATTGGCAATGACCAACAAGCGTTTGTTCGGAAAACGTTCTTTAATCGTTGCTATTTCCGTTAAAAAGACCTCACTAGAATGCGCAAATTTATTCGAATCGATTAGAAAGATAATCAGCTGTGCATTTTCTGCTTTTTCATAGGCTTTTTTAATTCCGATATTCTCTACAACATCCTGGGTTTCCCGAAGACCAGCCGTGTCAATAAATCGAAAGGCCACCCCTTCAATAATCAGTTCATCTTCAATAGCATCTCTTGTCGTTCCTGCAATGTCAGAAACAATGGCTTTTTCTTCGTTTAATAGGGTGTTTAATAAGGTTGATTTCCCCACGTTGGGCTCGCCAATAATGGCCACCGGAATTCCATTTTTCATGGCGTTTCCAAAAGCAAACGAATCGATTAAGCGTTTTAAAACAAAGGTGATTTTAGTGACCAACTCCTTGAATTTTGTACGGTCTGCAAACTCAACATCCTCGCCAGAGAAATCCAATTCCAATTCAATCAAGGCCGCAAAATCTAAGAGTTGTACACGTAATTCTTGTAATTCGTTGGTAATACCACCTCGCATTTGCTGAATCGCCATTTGGTGTGAAGCTGCCGAGTTGGAAGCAATCACATCGGCCACCGCTTCTGCCTGACTCAAGTCCATTTTTCCGTTTAAGAAAGCACGCATGGTAAACTCACCATTGTCTGCCATTCGACAGCCATTTTTTAGGAATAACTGAATAATTTCTTGCTGGATAAATACCGAGCCATGGCAAGAAATTTCGACTACATGCTCTCCGGTATAGGATTTTGGATTCTTAAAAACAGAAACCAATACTTCGTCTAAAACCACCCCCTTATCCACAATATGTCCCAAATGGATGGTATGTGTTTTCTGATTGCTTAATGACTTTTTCTTTGTTACAGAAGTAAAAAAAGCATCAACAATTTCAATAGCAGCATCACCAGAAAGGCGAATCACAGAAATGGCGCCAACACCAGCCGGTGTAGCCAACGCAATAATGGTATCGTTTTGAATCATAGTGCAAATATACACAGTTAAATTAGTTTGAAAACAGAACTTTTGTAACAAAACCAAGTTTTGGTTGTCCTATAGAGGCATTGAACTTAAAACACCAGATCATGAAAGAAGACAAACAATTACTCGTACTTACCCACTTAAGCCAATTATTAGATTTTGTTACCGGGATAGGAGGGTTTATTGTACCACTGGTTTTATGGTTGGTTAAAAGAGACGATGTGTATGGCATGAACGAACATGGAAAGGCCATTCTAAACTTTAGAATTTCGATGTTTATCTATTTGTTACTTTGTATTCCAGCAGTATTGATATTTGGCCTGGGCCTTCTTGGCTTTCTAGTCATCGGAATTTTCTATTTGATTTTTCCCATTATCAATGCCGTCAAAGCCAGCAATAACCAATTGCCAAGCTATCCAATGAGTATTCAGTTTATAAAGTAAGCCTTTGGATGATACAAACGACTGTGGCAGCAGCACCCCAGTCTGGTTTTCAATACAATTCATTTTTTCCAGCGATTATCTTTAAAATTATCTAGGCGATACGCGAAAATAAATTTAAATTTGATACGATTCTCGCTATAAGAATGTTATCTATAGTATAGGGATAAAAAATTGTTGAAAATGAAAAGAAAAAGAATACTTCTAGCTGTGGTTTTAGGGGTGACCATGCTATTGGGTTGCTCAGAAAAAGCATCAAAAAAATCAAACGACCTTGACTTCCAAGAATACATAGATGCCTATGCATTGAAAGAAATTTCGGTGCAAGCAGCCATAAAAGTGCGTCTAAAAAAACCAATTGCAGACAATGGTGTTTCAACCCTATTACAGAAAGAACTATTTTCCATATCGCCAAAGGTAAAAGGGACGCTGAAACTGGAAAACAACCAAGAACTTTCTTTTGTGCCTGCTAAAAGATTAGCAGTACATACCGAGTATGCCATCACCTTGCACTTATCGAAGCTCTATCCGAAAATAAAGAATAGCTTAAAAGATTTTCACTTTAACATAAAAACAAAGGCGCTAGCCTTTTCTGTAGAAACCTTCGATGTACAGTCTTATGACAAAGAATGGCAGTACATAGAAGGGGTGTTAAATGCCAGTGATGTGGTGGAAATGGCGGCATTAAAAAAAGTAGTGTCTGCAAAACACAACGGCATTATAAAGAATATACAATTTAACAGTGCTCACGAATTTTCTAAGAATGTTTCCTTTAAAATTGATAGCATTCAAAGATTGCAAGACGATAGCGAAGTAGCCCTCACATGGAATGGCCAAGAAATGGATTCTAAGAGTGCTGGAAGTCAAGAAATAAAGATTGCCGGGAGGAATAACTTTAAGGTAATCGGAATAAAAACAACCCATACCGCAAACCGTTCTATAGAGATTAATTTTTCGGATCCCTTAGATCGAAATCAAAATTTAAAAGGATTGGTGGTTTTGTCCAATACAAAACAAGAAGATGTACGCCTTGTAATCCATGGAAATACCTTAAGTATCTATCCAAAACTCACTGGAGATAAAGCATATCAGCTAGAGGTTTTTAAAGGGATAAAAAACAATGAAGGCCATCAGTTAAAGGAAACCGTGATCAAAGAAATTTATTTTGAACAGCTAAAACCATCGTTAAATTTTGTGAAAAGTGGGGTGATCTTACCCGATTCTAAAAATTTAAAAATCAATTTTCAAGCGGCCAATTTACGTGCGGTCGATGTGCTGATTTCTAAAATTTATAAAAATAACATACTGCAATTTTTGCAGCGTAATGAGTTGGATGGCGAGAACCAGCTGCGCTTTGTATCCCGCCCTTTTAAAAAGCAAACCATCAACCTACAACGGGAGCATCTTGACCTGAGTAAGAAAAATGCCTTTGCCATTGACTTGGCCACCATGATAAAGCCAGAAGAAGGCGCCATGTATCGGGTGGAGCTAAGCTTTAATAAAGCATATTCCTATTACGAATGTGAAGGAAAGAAAAATGAAAAAGACATTGTGTTTGGTGCCAAGGATATTGACAAAAAACCTTTTAATAACCTACATTACTATAGCAACTATTACCCAGATAATTTTAATTGGAACGAACGCAGCAATCCATGTAGCGATTCTTATTATGTAGGAAAAAGCATCAGCACCAGCATTTTGGCCTCTAATTTGGGGGTGATTCTTAAAAAAGGGACAGCCGCTAATTTATTTGTGGCAGTAACCAATATACTCACCACAAAACCAATAAAAGGCGCTACGGTAGAGCTATACAACCTACAAAAGCAAAAAATAGCCTCTCAAAAAACAGACAAGACTGGGGTAAGTAGGTTTGCTAAAAATGAAGCTGCCTATTTTGTGGTAGTTTCTAAAGGTGCCATGAGAAGCTATATAAAGTTAGAAGATGCCAGAGCCCTGTCGATGAGTAAATTTGATGTGGCTGGTGCCAAGACCTCCCAGGGGATTAAAGGCTATATTTATGGAGAACGTGGCGTTTGGAGACCTGGAGATGCCATGTTTTTAACCTTTGTGTTAAATGACAATGCCAATAAAATTGCAGACAACCATCCCATAAAATTTGAGTTGTTAAATCCAAATGGGAAAATAGTAACCCGTGAGGTGCAGCAAAAAAACAATAAGAATGTGTATAGTTTTAATACAAAAACCAATGACAATGCACTCACTGGAACCTGGAAACTTCGCGTTAAAGTAGGAAATGTATCTTTTTCTAAACAGCTAAAAGTAGAAACCATAAAGCCCAACCGATTAAAAATAAAAGCCAGTTTTAAGGAAGCGGTGTTTCGGGCCAATGCACCTATTGAAGGAAGCATGGCAGTAACCTGGTTGCATGGGGCCATTGCAAAGAATTTGAAAATTGACATTCAAGGAAAATTTAGACAAACAAAAACAAGCTTCTCAAACTTTAAGAAGTTTCATTTTGACGATATCTCGCGCCCTTTTAGCACCGAAGAATACACCATTATGGATGGGAAGCTAAACGACAAAGGGGTGGTTGATTTTTCTTTGAAACCTAGTTTTAAAGGAAAAGCTCCGGGCATGCTAAAAGCAGCCTTTATCACCAAAGTGTATGAAAATGGTGGCGATTTTAGTACCGATGTGTTTACAAAAAAAATAGCGCCCTACGAACGATATGTAGGCCTACGTGCTCCAGAAGAAAAAGTAGGGACAGAGTATCTATATACCGATAAAGAATATGCCTTTGATGTGGCTGCTGTAAACGAATTTGGAGAAGGCGTTTCATTGAATAATGTGGCAGTGAACATTTATAAATTGTCTTGGAAATGGTGGTGGAACACCTCAGAAGAAAACCTATCGTACTATTCTGGCAGCGCCTTAAAAGAAGTCTATGAACAGCAAACCATAAAGACAGCAACGTCTGGAAAAGGGGTGTTTAAATTTAAAGTTTCAGAGAATGATTGGGGACGGTATTTAATTCGGATTTCAGATAAGAAAGGAGGCCATAGCAGTTCTAAAATAGTCTATTTTGATTGGCCTGCATGGTCGTCAAAGCAGAAGAAAAATCAAGATCCAACAGCTGCTTCCATGCTGGTGTTTACCTCAGATAAAAATGAATATCAGGTGGATGAAAAAGTAAAAATTAGATTCCCATCAACCGAAGGAGCACGCGCTTTGGTCACCATAGAAAACGGTACTAAGGTATTGGAGAACTTCTGGGTAAACACCAGCAATAAAGAAACTGTCTTTGAGTTTCCGGTGCTAAAAAGCTATGCGCCAAATGTGTTTGTAAATATTAGCTTGTTGCAAAAACACCACGAAACAAAAAATGACTTGCCCATTCGAATGTATGGCTCCATTCCGATTTCTGTAATAGATGCTGCTACCATTTTAAAACCCGAAATTTCATTTCCAGATACAGTACGACCAGAAGAAACAGTGGTGCTTAGCGTTTCTGAAGCGGCTAAAAAAGAAATGACCTATACCATTGCAATCGTAGATGAGGGCTTACTAGATTTGACACGCTTTAAAACCCCAAATCCTTGGAATCGATTTTATAGCAAACAGTCGCTAGGGGTAAAAACCTGGGATGTCTATGATGATGTGATTGGTGCCTATGGAGGAAAAATAAATCAAATTTTAAGCATCGGAGGGGACGAAACAGAAGCCGGAAGTAAAAATAAAAAAGCCAATAGGTTTAAACCTGCCGTACGCTATTTAGGACCGTTTGTATTAAAAAAAGGAAAGGTAAAGAAACACAAAATTACCATTCCTAAATACATTGGCTCGGTAAGGCTAATGGTGGTTGCTAGTAATAACGACACCGAATCTTATGGGAAAATAGAAAAAACAGTGACCGTGAAAAAGCCACTAATGTTGCTAGCCTCCTTACCAAGAAAAATTACGCCCAAAGAAAAAGTGCGATTGCCAGTCACCGTGTTTTCTATGGACAAGGGAATTAAAGAGGTAACCGTATCCCTAAAAAAGCATCCAGCTTTTAAGATTCTCGGAGCCAAAGCGCAAACCGTTTTATTTAATGAGCCAGAAGAGAAAATGGTGTATTTTGATCTGGAAATAAACGATTACAATGGCATTGCACAGGTAAAAGTTCTGGCTACTGCAAAGCAAGAAAAAGCCTCCTATGATGTAGAGGTAGATGTTTTCAACCCCAACCCAGTAACCACGGAGTTGCAAGAGGTGTTTTTACAAGAAAATGAGTCTAAAACCTTTGAAATTTCACAATTTGGTACCAAAGGAACAAATTCGGCCTTCCTAGAAAGCTCCATATTGCCATCGATGAATTTTAGCCAAAGGCTGTCCTATTTAATTCAATATCCCCATGGTTGTGTAGAACAAACCACCTCGAGTGCTTTTCCACAATTGTTTTTATCCGATATTTTTAATCTCTCGGCTTCGAAACGTACAGCCATTGAGAAAAATGTAAAAGCAGCAGTTGATAAACTAGCTGATTTTCAATTGCCAAGTGGTGGATTGTCGTATTGGCAAGGCGGCAACTCAGTAAGTGATTGGGGAACAACCTATGCCGGACACTTTCTGTTTGAAGCAGAGAAAAAAGGCTATGTACTGCCAATTAATTTTAAGTATCACTGGATTCAATATCAAAAAAAGAAAGCACGTAATTGGAGGTTTGGCAATAGCAACTATGCCAACAATGATATTGGGCAGGCATATCGCTTGTTTGTATTGGCCTATGTAAACAATGCAGACATCGCTTCCATGAATAGAATGAGAGAGATTAAAGAACTGTCTAACGCAGCAAAAATGAGATTGGCAGCGGCTTATGGGCAACTGGGGAAAATAGAAGTGGCGAAATTAATTTTTGAGAGCATCTCTTTTGAGAAAACCAAGGTGAATACCTATGGATTTGGTTCTAAAATTCGGAATAAAGCCATGGAGTTGGAAACAACGATTGTGCTTGGCGAAAATGAACAAGCCTATAAGCTAGTCAAAGAAATTGCGGCTTCCTTGCGCAGTACTGCGTGGATGAGCACCCAAAGTACGGCCTATAGTTTATTGGTCTTGTCTAAATACATTACCAAAAATAAGCCATCCAAAGAGCTCCAGTTACATTACGAGCTCAATGGAAAGAAGTCGGTAGTAAGCTCTGTAAAAAGCATTGTTACCACCGAGTTAAAACCCTATAAAAAGAAAAATATCATAAAGGTGACAAATTCACAAAAAGGAGGGGTGTTTGTACGCGTGTATTCCAAAGGTGTTTTACCCATAGGAGAAGAAAAAGCGATCCAGCGAAACCTGAAAGTGACCAAGCGCTATGCGTCTAAAAACGGCCTTGCAATTAGCCCATTAAAATTGGCCCAAGGCACAAACTTTTTGGCAGAAATACAGATAGAAAATACGTCGATACGAAGCGTAGAGAATATTGCACTCACAGAATACCTTCCTTCGGGATGGGAAATCATAAACACCAGATACACCGATTTTGGTGCTGCTACCAAGAGTAATGACCTGGATTTTGTGGACATTAGAGATGACCGTGTAAATTATTACTTCTCGTTAAAAGGCAAAGAGAAAAAGACCATTACGCTCTTGTTAAATGCTTCGTATTTGGGGAAATACTATTTGCCAGGTATTCAGTGTGAAGCCATGTATGATCATGATTATTTTGTGAGAGGTACTGGGAAATGGGTAGAAATTACCAAGTAAAATAGGGAGAATGTTGGAGCAATTGCAAGAAATAGCTAAGGCACATACAAAGAAACTCGTGGTTGTGTTGCTGCTGTCAATTTGGTATTACCTGTGTCTTCCAGCGCAGTTGTTTAACAAGCCTACTGCTACGGTTGTTGTGGCGAGTAACCATGAATTATTGGGTGCTGTCATTGCAAAAGATGGGCAATGGAGATTTCCACCAACCACAAAAATACCAAAGAAGTTTAAATATGCTTTGTTGCATTTTGAGGATGCACATTTTTACCAACACCAGGGATTTAACCCTGTGTCCATGACCAAAGCCCTGTATGGCAATATAACCACCAACCATAAAAAAAGAGGAGGGAGTACCCTGAGTCAGCAAGTAATTCGCCTGTCTAGAAACGGAAAGCGAAGAACCTATTTTGAGAAAGTAAAGGAACTTATTTTAGCCACACGATTAGAACTGCGTTATGGCAAAGAAGAAATTCTGAATATGTATGCCTCCCATGCGCCATTTGGTGGCAATGTGGTTGGATTAGAAATGGCGTCCTGGCGCTATTTTGGTTTGAAACCTGCACAATTATCATGGGCAGAAAGTGCTACGCTGGCGGTATTGCCCAATGCGCCATCTTTAATATATCCAGGTAAGAATAAAGAAAAGCTCAAGAAGAAAAGAAATAGGCTCTTGCTGAAACTTAAAAAGAAGAAGGTCATAGATGCGCTTACCTATCAATTGGCCTTAGAAGAACCCTTGCCTAATAAACCATTTGAATTGCCAAAAATAGCTCCACATTTGGTGCAAAATGCAAATAAAAAACACGAAGGGGCCCTTGTGGTTACCAGTATTGATGTCAACCTTCAGAAACAGGTAAACTCGTTGGTGGCACAACACCACAACACCTTAAAACAAAATCAAGTACACAACATGGCCGTGTTGGTAATGGATGTCAAAACAAAAAAAGTACTGGCGTATATTGGGAATTCACCAACGGATAAAAAACATCAAAAAGATGTGGATAATATACAGGCGAGAAGAAGTACGGGAAGTGTGTTGAAACCTTTGCTATATGCCAATATGTTGCAATCTGGAGATTTGTTGCCTACCCAATTGGTGGCCGATATTCCCACTGAAGTTGCTGGCTATGTACCCAAAAACTTCGACGGAAATTATGATGGAGCCGTGCCTGCAGACAAGGCCTTAACCCGTTCTTTGAACATTCCGGCAGTGAGAATGTTACAGAAATATGGGGTCGAGAAGTTTGTGAGCGATTTGCAATCCTATCAGGTGAAGCACATCGATAAGCATGCAGATCATTATGGGTTGTCTTTAATTTTAGGTGGGGCAGAAGCGAGTTTGTGGGATATTACCAAAGTATATGGGGCCATGGCAAGCACGGTAAATCACTACACCGATTTACAAGGAAGCTACTATACCAATGAGTTTGAAGCCCCTAGTTTTTTAAAAAATGAAACGCCCTCTTTTGGGAAGATCACAAAAAAGAATTCGGGAGTAGCTGCCTCCAATTGGTATTTGACATTATCCACCTTAACCAATGTAAACAGACCAGAAATAGATCAGGCCTGGAAGTACTATGCCTCGTCAAAAAAGATTGCCTGGAAAACAGGCACGAGTTATGGAAATAGAGATGCCTGGTCGGTTGGCGTTACCCCCAATTATGTGGTTGGCGTGTGGGTAGGAAACTCAGATGGCGAAGGAAGAGCTGATTTAACAGGGGTGGGGAGTGCAGCACCTTTAATGTTTAAAGTTTTTGATGCCCTGCCAACATCCGAATGGTTTACCGAGCCCTATGACGAAATGGTGACACAAGATATTTGTGAGCTGAGTGGCTTTTTAGCATTGCCCATTTGTAAGAGTGTACAAAGAAATGTTTCTCAAAGCAGTATAAAATCAAGTGTTTGCCCATACCACAAAGAGATTTTGGTAGATCAAAAAGCACAGTTTCGGGTAAATGCCAATTGCGAACCTGTAGCTCGTATTGTCAGAAAAAGCTGGTTTGTGTTACCTCCGTTAATGGCCTATTATTACCAAAATAACAATGCCAAATACAGCCCCTTACCACCATATAAAAATGGCTGCTCTGTATTGGAGCAAGAAATGTTACAGTTTGTGATTCCCATTCAGAATACACATAAAATAACCTTGACAAAAGGGGTAGATCAAAAAATAAATCCCATTGTGTTTAAACTGGTTCATAGAAACGAAAATGCCACAGTATTTTGGTATTTAGACAATCAATTTATCAAGTCAACCCAACATTTTCACGAACTACAAATGAAACCGTCTAAAGGAACCCATGTGCTGATGGCAATTGACGAACAAGGAAATGAAATAAAGAAAAGAATTGAGGTTTTATAATTATTGAATCGCCTGTTTGATAAAATCCTCGTATTCGTAGAAGAACAGCTCAAATTTCTCCATGTTTTCTATGTAGAATTCGTAACAGTCTCGCCAGGTATTTTTATTGTGAATGCTAAACTTCTTGTCAAACGGAATGTAAATCCTCTTGATAATTTTCCTGCTTTCTAGCTCGTAGGTAGCATCAAAAATAATTTCTGGAATTTCCGCTTCTAGTAAGGCACGTAAAGACAACATTTGATCATACAGCAATTCATTGGCTATTTCATCGGGATGCGTGAGATCTAGACATACAGAAGCTTTCTTTTTATCGGCTTGAAATTTAAAAGCAACGCCTTTAATTTTTGTATTATAGAGCAACCATTTACGTGGAAATGACTTTCCAAAACTGGTCCAAAATTCTTTGCGTATTTGTGCGGCTTCTTCTTTGCTAAACATTATCCGTGAACTTTAGCTTCAGTTCCACGATTTCGCATCATTTCTGCTTCAAAAGCAAGCAGGTCAGTCCACAGGCTATCTACCAATGTTCTGTCTTCATATTCGCGTGCAAATCCTAAAAAAGTGGTGTAGTGATTGGCTTCAGAAATCATTAGGTCTTTGTAGAATTTTGACAATTCTTCATCTTCCATATTTTCAGAAAATACTTTAAAACGTTCGCAGCTTCTTGCTTCAATAAGTGCAGCAATAAGCAATCTATGAATCAAGGCTTCTTTTCTATCTCCAGATTTTTTAAAAAATTTTTGCAATCTGATCGCATAGTCGTTCTTTTGTTCTCTTCCCAACACCATGCCGCGCTTTACCATAAAGTCGTGCACCATTTTAAAATGCTCCATTTCTTCAATAGCTATGGCACTCATGGCCTGTACCAATTCGGTTTCTTCTGAGTAATTGATAATGATAGATACGGCATTCGATGCTGCTTTTTGTTCTAAAAAAGCATGATCGGTAAGTATTTGTTGTAAATTATCTTTGGCAATTTCTGCCCAAGAAGTCTTGGTTTCGAACTGTAATCCTAACATGGGTACGGGTAAAAGTGAATGGCAAAATTAAGGATTATTTACGGGAAGGCGCTCGTTGATTTCTACTTTTTTAACGGCTGTAGAAAGGAGTCCAATTATTTTAAAACTTTCTAGTGCATGTAGCAGCCAAGGACTCATTTTAGTGGTATTTGTTTTTTGTAGGTATGCAAACAGTGCGTCTTTTACCAGCGCATTTTGCGCCAAGCATTGTAACAATATTTTAAAGTTTATTGCTGGGAGCTGCTGTTGTAAAAAAGCAAGTTTTTCTGTAGAAGCTATGGGCGAAACTTTAAGTGTACTGATTGGTGTAATGGTAAAATGCTGAATGTTTTTCAATTTTAGATTGCGTTGATACCAAAAAGAATGCTGCATCCACCTGGTTTCGTTTGCATAATAGTTGGCTTTTGCTTGTGTGTATTCTTGGTGTTGGCTTGTAATCTCATTTTCATACAATTTAAAAGCATCCGCTTTTCCATGCGCATATTTATAAATTGCTGCTGCCGCTTGCTGTCCCATTTTTAAACCTTTTAAGATGCCTGCAGACGAAAGAGGATCAAAACTTTGAGCAGCATCCCCAACTTTTAACCAATGGTCGCCAAATACATGATTGGCCAAATGTGAATGTGCCGATTTTATAAAGGCCTCTTGAGGAATGTCAAAGGCATTGAGTCTTGCTTTTGTATGGGTGCTATCTGCCAGTTGCTCATTCCAAAAATCGGAAGACGAATTAGTAGACGCTTTAAATAGATTTGCATCTGTCATAAATGTACTGATTAACATACCAGTATCTACTTGAACGGTATACCACCAACCATTTTTGGTGGATTCTACCAATAAATGACGCTGTTTAATGGCGTTTTTTGTCCTTGGAGCTAGCTGTTTTGTGATGCCAATTAATTGATTTTCTTTTTCTTTTTTTAGGGAAGAATCAAAATTGAATTTACTATTTCGACCACTAGCATCGATGATAAAATCAACGGATGTACGCGTATTGTTTACATGCAGGTTCCAACCGGTAGCTGTTTTGTCTATTTTAGAAATTCGACTCCCTAGCTTGGTGTCAATACCAATTTCTGAACAGTACTTGAACAAGGCTGCATCAAAATCAGGTCGCGATAGCACAAACCCTTCTCCAAATGGATTGAAAATAGATTCGTTGTGATGGATGTTGGCATCCCCCCAGGCATTTTGTACTTCTGTACAAGGAATGCTGTTGTTTTTTAAAATTGCGTTCGGAATGCCCAACTTCTTAAACTCATGCATGGCCTCTGCAGCGAGATGTTCGCCAATTGTAATTTGATCGTGCTTGCTTGCTTCAAACAAAAGAACTTCAAAATTGTGTTTTTTTAGCTGAATTGCAGTTGCCAACCCTGCTGGGCCACCACCAATAATTCCTATTTTTTTAATTGAAGAAGCCATTTTTTTTTAACTGTTGTTTTGGTGTAAAGATGCTGTCAAAAATATTAAAAAAAGCGAAAAGACAGTATGGGTAAAACTACCGATTTATGATTCAGGTATAAGTACTCTTTTAGGTGGTATTGCTTTGGTCTAGTTTTGAAAATATTCATAAAATTCAACCAAATCATGAAAAAAACACCGTTAAAACAGAGAAACACCTATGTTAAACTACTGTCGGTAGGAATTCTAGTGTGTTCAGCCTTCTTAATCTTAAGCAGCTGGAATAATGCAAAAACAACTAATAACGAAGATCTCGTAGAATATAAATCAATCGATTTTTTTCCAAGTGATGCCTATAATGTACCGCACGATGTGGCATCGGCAAAAGATAGTGGACAAGTGGCATTGTCTCAGTTTGCATGGAAAGAATTTATCGCGTTGAATTGGCCTTCTAGCTATAATACAATCTCACATACGCGTGGGAAACCCGATATGTCAAAAAGCGTACAAGACTTTTTATCACCAGACAATAAAGGCCAATTGGTATGGCAAACCTACAAGCACCGGGTAGAAATGTATCCAAAGAATACCAAGAATTACAACAAGAAATTTGACACAGCTCCACAGTACTTATATGATGTGGATGGACAAAATGAAATTACGGGTTTAAATTCAGCAATAGCATTAAAAAATGTAGATACAATTTTTAATAACCTTGACGAAACCTCTGAACTTAATTTGTGTGCTGTTTTTGTTGATGGAGACCCAGATGCACCAGGTGCTAAGGATTTTCCAGATGCAGATACAGCAAGTGGATTGCCTGGAGCGCCAAGAAGAATGATCTATGAGGCAAAAGGGAATAGAGATATGTTTGAATATATAGTAAACCAAAATCTATATGACAGTGTCACTAGAGTAAAGAAAATTGCGAATACCGAAGTTGCCATAAAAACATTAGAAAAGGGAGCTGTTTATTTAAAGAACCCAAGTAGTGAAACAATTGTTTTTCCTTTTGGAGATACTAAAAAGAATGGAGCAGAAGGGTCTATAGAAGTAAAGGCTACTTGGAGGCAATTGACTTTGAAGGAATATAAAAGTGGACGTTATTTGACGGCTCCAGTATTGTATTATAGAAGTAAGATCGTTAATAAAGATACGATTACGTATTATGACATTGTGAAAGCCGTTCCTACCAAAACAACATTGCCATATGGATTGGTTGGTTTACACATTATTCATAAAACTGTGAATTTCCCAAGTTATGTATTTGCAACCTTTGAACAGGTAGATAATTTAAGTAAAACTATTGAACCTAAGAATACTTTGTTTTACTACAATAGAAATAGCAACCCAAGTGTAAATCCAGCGAAACAATATGCTTATAGAGCCAATGCGATTTCATCAAAAACCGAGCAAGTAAATGCAGATGTGCACAATCAAATAAAAAAGTTAAGCCCGAATTTTAATTCTGTATGGCAATACTATAAGTTAATTGGTGTACAAGGACATCCACAAAACAATGCCAATACCACCGATTACTTTTTGTCAAATATTGTTACAGAGACCAATCAAACACTACGTGATTTTTCAGGTAGTTTAGACAATACAAATGGAACATTTAATCCAACAGCGATAAATGTATATCAAGGGAAAAAGAAAATTGTACAAGGAGGCTGTAAAGGTTGTCATGGAAATGCCCAAGATGCAGATTTTAGCTTTGTAACCAAAGACGCACCTTTTGATGGAGTCCCAGATCTGATCAATTTACCATTGTTAAAAAGCGATCAAAACAATTAATTTTAATTTAAAAAAATAAATTATGTCATTAGACACGATAACATATATAAAAGTATTTCCAGGAATTGGAACTGCAAGAGTAGGGAATAGCCCAGAATATTTTATTGGGCCAGAATCTCCAGGAAGCGTACCTAATTTAGGGGGAAATTATAAAGACAGTAATGGATTGTTAAAACCGCAAGCATCGCGTTTTAGAGTGTATGGCTATGATGTGAATAACAATGTTGTGGCAGAAATTACCCATGATCCTGAAAATGGAGTTTCCTTAGAATGGGATGTGCACATGCGAAATCTAAAAGCGGCTAATTATGCTTTTCAAGGAAAATTTGGTTTCAATCCTGAGCAATACAGAAATCCGGGAGTTTCTCCAAGTGGCCCTGGTACAGACCCTAATTCCAGAGAAAGTTTAATTATTGATCCAGGGATGAAGTCCATTTCAGGAATCAATAAAAATGCTGCAAATGCTGTTCAATTGGATGGCGGAAAAATTTTCTCGGGCATTGGTACCGCAGAAATTCCGACAAGCTTAATTAATAAAGGGGCAACCGGAATGACTGAGGTTAGCTATTCTGAAAAAGAAGTGAGTTTAGGAAGGCTTGAGACTGATGCAGCTGGTCGATTGATCGTTGTTGGAGGAAAGGGAGATGCTGGCTGTTTGATTGAGCCACCAATTATTCTTCAAAAGGGAGTGAATACTTTTAATGATCCAAATACCAAGATTGAGCTGTTAAAAGAACAACCAGATAAAACAGTAACCCCTTCTACCAGTACATATTGCTATAATACATTTGGGGCTATTACACTACCAATATTAGATCAAACGCGCATTCTTCTTTCGGGAACGGAAGATGGATCAGGGCGCATTAAGGTTTATGATCGTTTGATTGTGCAAATAGATAACACAGACGTAATTTGTGATATTAATTTTAGAAACTCAAAAACGCAAGAAGTTGAACCAGTAAAACCAATTGATCTTACTAGTAAATTAAAAAAATATTTAGGGAAATCCATTTCATTAACCGTAAAGTATGTCAATGAAGATGGCACTATGGAAGGTGGAACGGCAACTTACTTGACTTATATTAATGACAATCCAACATCGAATGGAAACTCATATTTTAACAATCCAGGTTGGTATGATGATACCTCTGGAGGAAGTATCAATGCGTCAGTTACTATAAATGGTACCACCTTAACAACCACAAGTGTCAATAAAAATGAACCGACACCTGAAGAAAAGAGAGGCTGGGTAGCTGTATCGCCGCCAAAATATGTACCTACCATGAACAATGTGGTTTCTTTATTAGATTTACAGTTGGCGATGTTCCCAGAACAAGACCCTGTATCTGGAACGGTAAATTTTGCATTGGTAGATTCCAATGGATTGCCAAATATTGTTGAAGGAACTTCATTAAAAAATCTAGCATCACTTTGTGGTGTGGAAACACCTGGAAAAGGAGCCCCATCAATTACTAGTTATAATGGGAAAGAATATGCTGCGTATACAAGTAAAACCGGTGCCAATATTATTGCGTCTTCTGATGATGGAGGTGCTAATTGGACCGAATGTCAGCTATCACATATCGCATCATCAGATCCATCACAATTCATCACCAATTATGCACCTTCTCTGTGTGTGTTTAATGGACTGTTAACGTATGTTATTGTTGATAAAAATGGATACTTGCTTGTTGGTACATCATCAGATGGAATATCATTTACTTTTAATGAGGTTACGGCAGCACCAAAAGCAACATCTACAACGGCTGGAGGAGTTGCGATAGCATCTGTGTCAAGTCCATCTGCAGTTGCCTACAATGGAGGTTTGTACATTGCATTTACTGATGTAAAGGGGAATCTAATTATTGCCTTGCAAGATGCAAAAACTGCAAATTTATTTACGTTTACAAGCTTGAAATCTACAACATTAAAGCCACTTGTAAAGAGTTACGCAAATACAGCACCTTCAATTGGGGTGTTCTTCGGAAACTTATATTATGCATATACGGGTACGGATAAGAAAAGTTATCTAGGGGGGTATAACAATTACTCACCAGCACCAAGTACGATTTCATTTGACTTTAATGAAACTGGAGGGGCCATACTAACAGATATGGCACCAGCCATTGGTACCTCACATGGTAAATTTTATTATGCTATTATTGGAGATGATGCCACTAATGATCCATACATCTATTTAGCAACTGAAAAACCTGGATTTAAAGCTGAAAATGTGACGTTTAACAAGCAGATTCCTGCTATAGGAATCTCTTCTTTGGCAATCGCAAATTTTAGTGATATCGAGTTTTACAGAGATATTTATCCAATACTTAAAACAGTAACGGATTATGCTTGGGTGAATGAACCTGCATTTCAAGGTCATGCTCCAGGAAGTATGGGCGATTTTTTAAGAGATGGTTCAATTGCGGGATATTCAAATGCAAATGAAGCAAACAATGCCTATCGAACGTTTGTGTTCAATGCCATTAGACCAGCAGAGCAATTAACACCTAATGTTCCGCCACCACCTATGGCAATTCCGAATCCGACAAATAAAGCGATAACAATTTCGAATCCGAAAACTGGGGCCAAAACTGTCGTTCCTTCGAGTTTCCCAAAAGCCATTGTTCAGTCGGGCAGGTTGATGCCACATTTATTTGGTGAAGGAGGATCTGATATAGAGAATACCTTTAATGGTACAAACTTCCCAAACCAATGGTTGAGTTTAACACCGCACCAATTATGGAAAATTCAAGAATGGGTAAATGGAAATTTTGTAACAGGTACAAAGCCTGTTGAGAATTTCCCGTCAACACCAATAGAAAAAATTCCGTTGGCAGAACAACCAGCGGCGTTGAATTTTGCTGCATTGGAACCTACTGTTGGAGGTGGTTTTCACCCAGGAATTGAATTGACCTATTATATGAAAGAACCGGGCTTTTTTACGGAAGCCTTCCGTTTTGCGGATAATATTACGCACGAAGGAAAACAAATACAGCCAATTACTCCTGGTTCTGTGGCTGGGTATATGTCTATTCCATGGCAAGGAGATTTCTGGTCTTGTAATGTCTCTTGGTGGGCAGCAATGCGACCAGATATTGTAGTGACCATGGATCAATCTCTATCGCCACCTAAATTAGATAAGAAATTGTGGTTTAGAGGTCTGGCAGTTGGGATCCCCGATAATGCTGATAATATTTCTTCTTATGAAGGTGGCTATGAACATATGGTTCGTTATTGGTCTGATTTAGGTTTTGTGGTTCCAACAGAAACAACAGATGAAGGGATGTTTGTTATGGATGAAACTGAAAGAGCAGCTTGTTTGGATGATTACGCAGCACCATGTTCTGCTGTAAATAAGGCAGAACCCATTCAATTAGGAGTTGCGCAACTGCAGGTGCCTTCAAAAAAGATTTCTGATAAACCATTCTATAAAAACGCATTAAACGTAGTCCTTCCTGCATCTGGAATGATTCTTTTAAGTGGGAATAATGAAGGGACAGCAAATGTTTATGCAGAAGGAATATGTGATATTAGGGTAAATGGAGTCGTTGTATTTTCATATAATTTCAGAAACAATAATAATAAAGATATTACCCCATCTGCACCACTTGATGTAACCTATGTATTAAAACCCTATGTAGGAAAAATCATTACGTTGTCAATTGAGCTCACAAATCCAGTTTCGGCTGAGGTTGGTGCCTCAGATTTTTGGCTGTATTATCCTGCTAAGCCTGATGCCTTAGATTTTATAGCACCAAGCACAGGTAAAGCAACCGATCAAGAAGAGGGTAGTACGAGTGCAGAATCTGTAAAGGAGCAGGTAATGCTTACTACCAATTCTATTGAAAAAGCAAAATTAAATTAGAGGATAGATGTTCCTATATTTTTGAGAAACTTTTTAAGCAACCATTAATCAAGATAGATTTTGAGATTTTAACCACGGTATAAGGCCTTTTATGGCAACCGTGGTTCTATTAAAATTAGGAGTACGATGATGGTGTTGTGCGGAAAGCTACAACGTATGGGGCTCTTTCAATAAACATTAATGAAGCTTACAAAGGCCTAAGAACACAAATGTTCTTAGGCCTTTTTTTTAGTGTTGATCCCAACCAGATTCAAATTCTTTGCCCTCAAACAAATGCGTAGTCAGTTGTGAGAGCCCTGCCTTTTTAATGATGTAAATGACTTTCTTCGGCCAGGTTTCTCTAAAGTTATAGGAGTTTGGTTTTCCGCCAATTTCGTGTACAAAATCAATGGCAGTTTGTTCTTTTAAGAGGATTTGTTTTCCATGTATAGCTACCAAATCATCCATTTTTTGTCGTGCAGTTCTATATGCCTTGAGGCGGCTATTTCTTCCAATAAATACAGTGACAAAATCGTTGATATTGGCTATTTGCGCAGCTGTTTTTTCTTTTTGGTGGTATTTAAAATATGCCAATTGATACGGGGTACCTGCAATGTGTTTGGGTCTGTAATCTTTCTTTAAACTTTCGGGCCTGTTTTCCCATTTCAATTCAGGATCTGCATATTTTAGAATGGCTAAGGAATCGAATAGAATTTTGTTTGTAGTTCGCAGTCTTGGCAATCGCAAAGCAGGCAATTCAATGTCACCTTTACGCAGTCCTAAGCTTAAAATATTTCCTGTGATCTGCCCAATATATCCACTGTCCCAACCAGATTCTAAACCTGTTATTGCTAACAACGCAGCAGGAGGGATGTTGTTCTTTAAACACAATTCAGTCGCTTTTTTAGAAATGCCTTTGTAAAAAGATTTTACATGGGGGTATTTTCTTAATGAATAGTTGGATTGTGCAATGGATGCACTTGTGATTCCTAAAAAACAGATAATCAAGTATGAAAAAAGTATGTTTTTCATGATGATACTATTTTTTGTAGTCTGATACCAAAATCAGCCAATGCTTTTATTTCTTTTACACCTGCCAAACGTTCTTTGCCGAGAATTAGCAACCCATGTTTAGAGCTTTCAATATGATAATATGGATTGCTTTCAAAGAACAACACCAATTCATCGGTAAAGAGTTCTTTGATCTTTTCTTGGTTTTTTCCAGATAAATAGAAACGTTTCGAGAAGTCTGGGTGATTGTCAATTTCTATATCATTAAAGCCGGCAAAGTGGTAAATATATTCAAAAACTCCTTCTTTGTCTAAAGTAAACTCTGGAATGTTTTTATCTATTTTTATATAGAACATACTCGCTCTAATCACCTGCTTGGCAATCATTTCACCTTCAGAAAATTCTACATCAAACAAAGAACATTGCTCGTTTGAAATAATATTAGAAACTTTATTTATTTGTCTTGTTTTAAAATACCCAAAAGTAGGTAGTTCTGTAATTTCATCTTCCTGTAGTGGTACGTAGTTCCAGTTTAATTCAGTACCAATTTTCTGTAATGATTTTTGTCTTTTCGTTAAGACATCTTTTTTAGACTTGATAAAATCAGGAATATTTTTACGCAAAGCAAAAGGGTGTTCACTACGGGTGGAGTAGTTGTCCAATCCAATTATTTCTAAATGTCCCCCCTTTCTTTTAAAGGTTTCTGCATAGCTATTCATATTTTCCATTACCGAATGATCAACAAAGTCACAGAGAGAGAAATCAATAATTACGTCTTCATTTTCTGGAATTTGATTCAGTTTAGATTTCAATTTTGTAAAATTTAAAAAGCTCGAAAAATTATCAACGCTCACAAAATATTTACCATCTTCCTTAAACATTAAAACATTTGGTTTTAATAGGTTTCTAAGAAAAAGCATGATGTCTTTATTGATAACGACATGTATAAAAAAAGTAGCCGCGATTCCTACTAAAATACCAGTAATTAAGCTTGTTGCAATAGTTGTTATTAATGTAATTAAGAAGATTAGTAGCTGTTCTTTACCGATTCTAAATACTTTTCTAATATTTTCTGGAGAAGCTAATTTATATCCTGTATATACTAATATTGCTGCCAATGCTGCCAATGGTATTTTACGTAATTGGGTGGCAAACAATAAGATAAATAGCACCAAAAAAGCAGCGTGAAAGAAGTTAGCAGATCTGTTGGTTCCTTTATTATTTACATTTACAGAGCTACGGGCAATTACAGTAACCACATTTAACCCTCCTAGAAATCCACTTATTACAGTGGCCAAACCTAAGGCTCTAATGTCTTTGTTTACATTAGAACGTCTTTTTAAGGGATCTAATTTATCAACAGCCTTGATGCTTAATAAACTTTCAATACTGGCAATTAACGTAATGGCAATTACTGCATTTATAAAATCAAATTCTAGTACTTTTCCAAAATCTGGAAATGCAAAATTAGACAAAACATCATTGGGTAAGGTAATCAGTAAATCTTGCTCAATAGGATACTGTGCCCGAGAAAAGTATTGGTAATAATAATGCATTCCAACACTTAAAACGACAATCCACATAGGCGCAGGAATTAGCTGAAAATACCGATTTCTAATCTTGCTATAAAAAACCATAATTAAGAAACTAATAATACCTACAGAACCTGCATATAACATACTTAGGTCAGTTGTAGTTAGGTAGTATTTTATGCCTTCTGGAATGTCCAAAAGTAGTTCGATAATACTTCCTTTGGCATTTAAGTTCCCGAGCATTACATGGATCTGTTTTGCAAAAATCCCAATTCCAATGGCGGCTAACATTCCTTGTATGGCTGATGAAGGAAAGAAATCTCCTAAAGATCCCAATCTTAGAAAGCCCAAAATAACCATTACAACTCCCGAAACAACAATGGCCGCTAAGGTGTATAAGAATCCTTGTTGCATATCTCCATTACCCAGCGTTGTTATGGCTGCCAAAATAACAACCACCAATCCATTTCCTGGTCCCGTAATTGTAACATTTGAACCTCCTAGAATGGACGTGACAACCCCACCAATAACAGCAGCAATTATTCCAGAAATTGGAGGTGCTCCAGAAGCTAAGGCCAATCCTAACCCCAATGGTAATGCTATTAAAGAAACAACAAAACCAGAAAAAATATTACGTGGAATATCTTTTGTAAATGTTTTAAAAGAATTTTCTCTAGTCATATTTACTTAACAATTAAAAGGTCGGTTGGTAGCTCTGATAAAATATATTCGATATCGTGTTGGAAAATTCGATCTAAAAAAGTAGTTTTTAATGGGGCATTCATAATTAATAAATCGGCTCTTTTAATTTTTGCATAATGCCCTATTGAATAGCCTCTACGACCAAATATACTTTGAATTTTTAAAGTGGTGTTTTTACAATCAATTTCGTTTAGAATTTTTTCTACTCTTAAATCTTCACGTTTTTTTATGCGATTCTTTTCGATTGTTGCTTTTCTTAAAGAGATGTCATCACTAACCACTTTTATATCTAATTCTGCTTGGCTAATTTCTTCAACAATGGTTATTCTTTTACATGCTAGCTGTTTACTAATTCTAAAAGCTGTCTTAATAGTCTCTTTTGTCTTTACGTCTTTTAAGCCGTTTACAACGATGTGTTTACAAGGGACTCTTACCACCGAAGGTTTTATTAATAATAAAACAGAACAAGGGGCATTTCTTGTTAATTCTCTAGCAATAGAACCTACATAATACTTATAGAGGTTTTCTTTTTGAAGTGCTCCTAAAATTAAGAGGTCTATTTCTTCACTATGGCAAGTATCAAGGATAACGTTTACAGGTTTTCCTTTTTGCCAAATCGTTTGTATCGGCGTAAGAAGATCTGGGGCTTCATCTAATAATAATTGAAGTTTTTCTTTTTTATCATTTGTTTTCTTTCCAACATGCACACCCACCAATTCTGCTCCAAACATATTTGAAATACGAATAGCTTCAAATAAATTGGCCTTTAAATTTGGTGAAAAAGCGATACCAATCAATATTTTTTTAAATACTTGCAAATGCTTATTTTTTTATGAAGTTTAAAGATAAAAAAATAGTGGAAATAGAAAAGCTTTTTCTATAGAATTAATACTATAAATCAAGTTTAAATGCTTCTCTCAATTTCCCTAGAGTAGGGTTTAATTCTAGCAATTTTTCATATTTCTCCTGAGGCGTATATACAAACTTCTTTGTGGCTGTTTCACTGACTAGAACTTGAATGGTGATTGCGTAATTATTTAAATCCTCTCGTAAATGTTTCATCAACTTAGGTTTTACTTTCTCAACCTGATCAGACATTAAATTGTTAGGTAGCTCGAACGTAATCACAAAATTAGCTCCAAACTTAGGCTTGTTAGAAATTAAGGTAGCAGCAAAGCTTTTTTGCCCTTTAGCAATCAGTTTTGCATGATATCCTTTCCAAGCCTTTTCTAATTCAGATTGTGTAAAAATATCTTTTGGATGATTGTCAAAGTTTTCTTCTAGTTGGGTTTCTGACTTCTCTTCTTTTTTTACATGGATGCTTTTTAATGACAATGAAGAAGCTCTACGTTTTACATTCTTTAAAACGGGTTTTTGTAAGGTTGGTTGTATGGTAGGTTTTACAACTTTTTCTTCAACCTGTCTAGGTTGTACAGGTTTAGTGATCGCTTTAGCTGCCGGAGATAATGACGTAAAAAATGTAGCTGGAATTATGTAGTTAGTGGGCTTTTTTTTTTCTCCATCAAAAGTGATGGACGCAATTTGCATTAAAGTTAATTCTACAAGCAGTCGTTGATTTTTACTAGTTCTATAACTTAAATCACAATCGTTTGCTTTGTTAATGGATGCTATTAAAAATTGTACGCTTGCTTTGGTTGCTTGCTCTAAATATTTCTTTTTAGCAACGTCTCCAACTTCTAATAACTCAATAGTCGCTTTATCTTTAGCAACTAATAAATCTCTAAAATGAGAAGCCAATCCGTTGATAAAATGATGGCCTTCAAACCCTTTGGTTAATACTTCATTAAAAGCAAGTAATACATCTGGTATTTTATTATCTAACAATAAATCTGTCATCTTAAAATACGTGTCATAATCCAACACATTTAAGTTTTGTGTTACTGCTTCTCTCGTTAAATTATTTCCAGAAAAACTCACTACTCGATCAAAAATTGATAAAGCATCACGCATAGCCCCATCTGCTTTTTGAGCAATAATATGCAAGGCATCATCATCTGCAGTAATTCCTTCTTTTTCTGCAATCACTTTTAAATAATTCTTCGCGTCTAAAACCCCGATTCTTTTAAAATCGAAAATTTGACAACGAGATAAGATTGTTGGAATTATTTTGTGTTTTTCTGTTGTTGCTAAAATAAAAATAGCATGCGCAGGTGGCTCTTCTAAGGTTTTTAAAAATGCATTAAAAGCAGCCTGAGATAACATATGTACCTCATCTATAATATATACTTTAAATTTTCCTGTTTGTGGTGGTATACGAACTTGTTCTGTTAGACTTCTAATATCATCAACTGAGTTGTTTGATGCAGCATCAAGCTCAAAAATATTGAATGCAAAATCTTCTTCATCAGCAAAAGAAGCTTCTTGATTAATTCGTTTTGCTAAAATTCTAGCACAAGATGTTTTACCAACTCCTCGGGGTCCAGTAAATAATAATGCTTGGGCTAAATGGCTATTCGCTATCGCGTTTTCTAGGGTGTTGGTAATTGCTTGTTGTCCAACAACATCGGCAAAAACTTGTGGTCTGTATTTACGCGCAGAAACTATAAATTGCTCCATGAAAACTATTGATCTTTAGGGAAACAAATGTAAGTAACTCAATATTGATTTACAACAAATCTTTAGGGTGCCCTTATAAAGTTTTTAACAATTGTATGAAATCTTTTTATCTTACGACCAAGTTTAGAATTAGAAACTATTATTATGACAAACCCAAGATCCTATTATAGCGTTGTTTTCCCTTTTTTGTTGCTTTTTTTTATCAGTTTTTCAAATCCTGATAAACAAGAAACAACCTATACATCGCAAAAGAAAGCGTTAAAAATCGCGTATTTTGCAAGTGGATGTTTTTGGTGTGTTGAAGCAATCTTTGAAAGCGTAGCAGGCGTAGAGGAAGCAGTCTCTGGATATGCAGGTGGTTTTACAAAAAAACCAACATATAGAAGTATTGGAACAGGGAATACAGGACATTCTGAAACGGTTGCTGTTTATTACGATCCTAATAAAATACGTTTTAAAACCCTGGTCAAAGTTTTTTTCGGCTCTCATGATCCAACTACAAAAAATGGACAACATCCAGATTATGGCAGTCAATATCGATCCATTGCTTTTTATGAAAACAGCAATGAAAAAGCCATTATTGATGCGTATATCAAAGAATTAAATGCCACCTATTACAACGGAAAAATAGTTACCGAAGTAACAGAGTTAGTTCGCTTTTATCAAGCTGAAGACTATCATCAAAATTATGAGCGTTTACACCCGAACAATCCCTATGTGAAAAATGTTTCTGTTCCACGGTTAAATCAATTTAAAAAGAAGTTTCCTAGGTTGTTGAAAAAGGAAATGCATTAGCTTCTAAAATCGATTACTTGTGGAGTTTTAGAGGTGGTTTTATCCATATAGAGTTCATCTTCAGAAGCAAAACGTACTTCGAGCTGTGTATGAGTAGTATTGCTGTTTAAAATGGCTAAAATTTGTTTGTGAATGTGCGCTAAACGAATCTTAATTTTTTTGGGAGCCAGCTGTCTGTTTATCAATAAAAATTGAATTTTAGTTTGTATTGTGGAGTTTAAAGAGAGTTGTATTTGATAGCTGTCTATTTCTTTTAATACTTCCTTAAAATCGGTTAAAAAATAGGAATCGGAATGCAATGAAAAAGAATTCGCTTCTCTAGATTTTAGCACTAATAAAGGTTGTTTGTTTTTGGTAATTAACTTGCCAATATCTCCCATGTTATACCGAAAAACGGGAAACCTCTTTCGTAGGGTATTTGAAACAATTACTGCGCCATAACCATTTTTATCAGGGTTTGAAATTTCAATAGATAGTGCTTTTAAAAAGTGAAATGCTATTTCTTTTTCTGAATAATCTGCCCATGCCCAAATGCCCGTTTCTGCAGACCCATACAAGGAGTAAATATGATCTGTATTAAAAATAGTAGAAAATAGTTTTTGTTGTGATGGCTGTAAATATTCTCCACCAAACACTAAGTTTTTAATAGATATGGATTTTTTATTTTCCAATAAATAATTGGCAAATAAGGTTAGCTTAGAGGGAGTTCCTAGTATTAATGAAGGGTTGTATTGAGTTATGGTCTGGTATATTAATTCGAAACTAGCACTAGAACTTAGTGCTAGAGTTGTAGTGTCTGCACGTTCTAATATATCGTCTAAAATTGCAGCAGTTCTATACATATCTCTATAGCTAAATAAGTTTAGCGCTATTGTTTTTGGAGGCAATACCCCCTTTTTTATAAGCTGCTGTGCAAGCAATGCTCGCTGCTCTAAATTTTCTTTTATATCAACTGGAAACACCAATGGTTTTTGTGTAGAACCACCAGACCTTACTAAATAGACTCCTTTTTCTTCTTTTTGAATGTCAAAATTACGATCTAGTAATTCTCGTAATTTATCTTTATATAGTATTGGAGCATCTCTATAATCATCGATGCCATTGTAAAAAGAAGCGTAGGTGTTAGCGTTTTTTACTATAGAGAAATAGGCTTCTAACTTTTTGTTTGCCATATTTATTTATGGTTATGTCTATTGTAAGAATAATGTAATTGGTTCGCTAGTATTTTTCTGTATTTCACTAAGAAAATTATTTTTTGTCTGATGGAAATTAGATTTCTCAGAGAATGTTTTACCCAACGATTACAAATGACGCCTACTAATAAATGATCATACCTATTTTGGCTATTTTGATAGCGTAAATAAACGGGCGGAATTTCTATTTGTTTCCAAGAGGTATATTTTTGTCTAGACAAGCTGCCTTGAACTTCTCTTACTTGTATATAATTCCCCATTAACAAACCAATCTTAGGCTGTTTTGTCTCTAAAACCACTTTTAAAACACGATACCAATAGTCATTTCCTTCATTGAATAGTACATTTTCTACATAGCGTGTTGTTTTCATATGTTCTCTTTTTACAAAAACATTACTACCGGTTCCCATAATAAAGTCTGGTGAGGTAATAACATCTAATGGTGCTTGTAATACATACGCATCTGAAGTAATGGGTTTTAGTAATTCTTGAATGTTTTCTAGTTTTGGTAAAGAGGTTTCACTGGGAAATAAATGGATTCCCACAGTTAAAAAACTCATATCGTTATTGGTAAATAATTGATCTGCTCTTTCTAAAAGTTCAGGAATGTATATATCATCAGCATCCAAAAAACTAATAACATCTCCAGAAGTCTTTGAAAAGCCAATATTTCTGGCATAACCAGGACCATGATTCTTTTTCAATTCGATAATTTCTAGGTGCACATGTTTTACAAATAAAGGAGCAGCTTCAAAAAAGGATTTTACAATTTCTAAACTCCCATCTGTGCTACAGTCATCAACAATAATTAACTCAAAAGGAAATTTTGTTTGGGTAGTAATTGAGGCTAAGGTTTCGGCAATATAGGAGGCTTTGTTGTATAGTGGGATTACAATAGAGAATTTCATAGTATACTAGGGATTTTGAATACAGGGCAACACAACTCCGCGCCCTTGATGTAAGTTTATAATGTTTTCTGAGGAGCCTCTAAAAAGGCCAGGTCCAAAGGAAATATGATTATGACATAATAGCATTCCAACAATATGAATCTGTTGAGTCGATTTTGGAGAGACCTCTAATTGGAATTTTTTTTGCGGAACAAACTCTTGAACCATATAATTTTTCCATTTTTTAGTGATGGTATCTTCCCATGTTTTGAAATTGCAATCATTTTTTACGTACATTCCAATTCCGCGACCTCCACTATTGTTTTTTAAGACCCAATTTTGGTTACTAGATAAGAATTGAGTTCTTTTTTCTAATGTATCTAGTGTAAAAGAGGGAATGAGGAATTTTTTTAAATACCGATATTCTTCTTTCGAAATATAGTCGAGCATAATTTCTTCATTATACATTACTGCTAACACCCGCTTATCATGTATTAGAATTAACGTACGTAAATCATTAATGCACACCGCTTTTTCTGTAATTTTTTTTAGTATTTTTTTATCAAACTCTTTGAGTTCTTCTCTGTCCATTTCAAGAATAAATTGACAGCTAGGTTTTCCATGTACTTCTAGTTCTCCATTTTTTAATTGAATCTCTTTTGGGTGAATGGAATAAGATTTATATCCTAAAGAATTTAGTTCTTTTAAAAGGTAAAATATTTCTGTTCCTTGTTCTTTGTGATGTACTAAATAGAGCGGCTCCTCTTTATTTAAGTCAGTTGTAATGGTTGATAAAAAGGCTTTCTTGTTTAGCGCGTTTTTTGAATGTGGATGTAATTTCTGAACTACGTCATTTAAATAAAAGCTCAACATCCAACCATTGATAGGATACCTACATCCAATTTCACAAATTTTAGGCAGCCCTTCGGTATTGTATATAAAGTCGGGTCGATAAAAGCCTACATCATAGGAGGTTTCAGAAACCTCTTTTAAAATCAAATCTAATTCAGGGTCTAAATCATAGATGTCACGAATTCGGATATCCTTAAAATAATTGTTGACAATCTTTTTAAAAACGGTGTTTAATACTGTACATAGTTGTGATGTCGCCGAAACATACGCTGCATCTATAAGAACAGGTGTATTTAAAAAAGTATCTTTCCCATTATGAGGAACTTCATCGAGGTGGTTTTTTAAGATGTTCATCATTTCAGTATGATGCAGCTTATTCTTAGATACTTGAATAGTACCTAATAATTTCTCTTTATCGATTATCATATGTTATTACGAAGCGACCATATTCGTTGATAATTCGTGTTCGAGAACTCCCATAACTTCAGATTTTAAATGCAAATAATCTGAAATAATGCCTTCCAAATTATAGGTTTCAAGATCAATGTTTTGTGCCTTAGCAAATGAATACACGGCATTTACGGCATGAAAAAAATGATCTTTTTCAGTGGGGCCACAATGCACCTGAATCCAAGCTAAAGAAACTTCAATTTCTTTTTCAGTTAAATTACTGTGTTCTTTTAACCAAGAAAAGAATTTTGGATAAATGTATTCTACTTCTCCATGCGTATAAATTTCATGAACCAAGGTTGTTAATAGTCCAATCATTATATCTCTATTTCTTAAAGAGTTTTTATCTTTCCAAGCTTTAAATGTTTTCGCCTCTTTACACAAATATTTTTGAGATAACCAAGAATCATCACCGCTAATATTTGTAGCCATTGTATAAAACATTTTTGAGTGTAAAATGCGTCCAACTACGGCCAAATCTTCGTCTACAATTCTATTTAAACTAGCAACAGTTCTAAACAAATCATGTTCACTAACAATTGGTTTGTTCTTATGAATAAGCATTGTTAGTCTATT
>Ga0209395_1000965_pt1 | contig 41406 bp, 36 predicted proteins | sample GOMGulsemesocosm_3_FD_184635 | JGI IMG/M metagenome (GOLD analysis project Ga0209395, IMG submission 184635) | Methane-oxidizing microbial communities from mesocosms in the Gulf of Mexico - GOM9D Gulf of Mexico (SPAdes) (version 2) | ecosystem: Environmental > Aquatic > Marine > Cold seeps...
TCAACCAAGAGCTGACTTCAGTGCTGGGTGGTGTTAGTAATGAGCGGCTTCGCATGTTTGCCAGCCACGGCATTGTCGTCGCTGAATTTATTGAACTTCTGCAACAACAAGCAGGACTTGATGTCAGCGTGGAAACACGCGGTAGCCTAGATGCGTTGCGTCTGTTATCCAGCGGTCAGAGCGAAGTGGCGGGTTTTCATTTTCCGCTGGAAAAAATAAAAGCCGAATTGGCGCCTCTTTACCGGACGTGGCTGGATCCTCAACGTCATACTTTGTTGTTATTGGCGACTCGTCAGCAGGGGTTAATGACGGATAAAGGCAATTCAAAGAATATCCATTCAATCGCTGATTTAGCGAAACGCTCGGTACGTTTTGTGAATCGCCAACGAGGCTCGGGAACACGAACAATTTTTGATCATCTGTTGAGTATAGAGACTATTTCTTCACGTGATATTGCGGGTTATGGTCATGATGAGTTTACCCATTCGGCCGTGGCGGCAATGATTGCCAGTGGTTCTGCCGACGCAGGTTTAGGTATTAAGGCCGCGGCAGAAAAATTTGGATTGAATTTTATCCCGTTACTTAATGAAGCCTATGTGTTGGCGGTTGCCAGTGAGGATGTAGACAATCACGTGTCTCGATTGAGAGAACTGCTCAAATCCTCCGGATTTCGTGAACGTGTTGCTGATGTGCCTGGCTACGATACGACGAATGCAGGGCAAGTTCTGGACTTTGATGATTTGTTTGCGGGCTAACTTTTATGTCAGCTTTTTTTACAACGTGAGTTTGTTTTTTTGTCTTTGTGTAACGCAGGGCGGGCTAATAGCTTGATTTGTAAGGAGACGGTTTCTGTTGGTGCGATTAATGCGTGTATTTGTCTGTGAAATGAATTTCGTTTTTTTAATAAATAATCCATATTAAGGAGTCCGGAGTTATGAATATTCGCTATATTCTCCGTTTCTTACAAATTCTCTCTATTGCGGCAACCCTCCTCTGGGTGCCACTGCAAAGCGCCAAGGCAGTTGACCTTCCCACAGGAACTTGTGGGCTCGGTTCCGGTGATGTGTGTCTGACGTTTGATGATTTTGACGTTTATTCACTCTCATTTCTTCAGGAATTACAAACGGCTACCTATGACCCTGTCACGGGTGGTGCGCTGGCGAGCTTTGATTTTGTTGCGAAACCTAATGAAGCGACAGTGTTGATTACCGATACCGATGGTAACGGAACGGCTGCACAAGGCAGCGGCACTAATATTGATGATCCATTCCGGGCCATGACTGGAACAGATGACAATATGCGTTTCCTGATGTCGACTCCGTCACTGACTACCGGCGGGCCGTCTAATGAGATTCCGAACGATCCCGATGGTACTGGTGCATGGGATAATTTGTTGCCTAATCCTGGGGTGGTTAATTCGGATACCTTTACTATGCAACCGACCTTGGGGCCCAATAACGACACCAAGTTTGCTGATCCCAATTGTTTTGCGGACATGAATACCGCTGGCTGTATGCAGCTCTGGGACGCCGATATCAGTGCATTACGCACAGAGCTGAACGGTGATGATATGGTGTTCCTGTTCAACAACAATGAAACAGGAGGTGATGGCGATTTATTGGGCAGGGATTTACAGGTTTGGGCAAAAGTGACTCTACACAGCCTGGATGGCGCAAGCTCTATAGAGTTTGTTTTATCCGGTAACAATGTCATTGCACCGGCACTGCAATCCGATGCACAGGATTTTATTTTAGAGACAAACGATATTTTACCAACCACCGAAGACCTGTGGGCGCATGTGCACAGTGATGTTTGTGTCTCGCAAGATGCTGCCACGCTGGGTGCCGTTTTTCTGGGGAATTGCAGTAGCTCAGGCTTTACATCCGGGAAAAATGTAGATCAGTCTTTAGGTGTTGATGAAGCCGGGTTCGCGGCCTTTAATCAGGAGTTGAGTGACCTGATCAATGGGACTCATGCGGACTCTGCTTTGTATGATGTGCTGACCATTGATTTACGGTTTGCCTATCTGAACGATGGCGGTGATACGCTGTGGATCGCTGGGGCGGATATTGATAATGAATGCCCTAATACGGACCCTCGGTGTAACCCAGACATTCCTACACCTGCTACGGTATTCTTATTTGGAGCGGGCTTGATAGGGTTGAGATTGTTTCGGTTTAAGTCTGTAACTTAGGCTGACTGAGTAAGTTTTTGGTATGTGTTATTTGGTCTTGAAGTAATAAATGAAACTCTGGGTCGTGAGGGTGAATCCTCTTGCTACTCAGAGTTTTTTATTATGTCTTAGTTTTCTATTCTTAAATTGATTAGCGATTTACAGCTAATGGGAGAAAAACCTTTAATGCCCGGATTGGGAGAGGTCTCATGATTTTTAAGTGGCTGGGTTTATGTTTGTTATGGTTGTTTATCTCTGGATCGGCGTTAGCAGACGAATACGCTGAGGCGGCTGGCTACTTTCAGGATAGGCAGTATCGTTCAGCAGTTATTGTTCTTAAAAATATTCTTCAGGCTGACCCTGAAAACTACCACGGTAGACTTCTTTTGGGGCGTACCCATCTGGAAATGCTCAACGCCGCGGCCGCCATCAAAGAGTTGAAATACGCGCGTGAACTAAGCGTAGAGGATACTGAGTATTTAATCCCCCTGTCTCGTGCCTATTTGTATTCCAGAAAGCACGATCTTGTTTTTCCAATGGAAGAGCAACTGCAGGACTTTGTATCACCCGCTAAACAATCCGAACTATTAACGGTTATAGGGTATGCCCATTTGGGCAAAAATCATTTAGCTGACGCCAAAGATTATTTTCGGCGCGCCTTTGAGCTGGACGAAAATGTATATTCCCTGGTAGCCCTAGCACGTATTGACATTCTGGAGCGAAATTATGAACGGGCGCAGGGCCATCTGGAACGTGCGTTAGCAAAGCAGGCTGATAGCATTGAAGCCCTTGTTGCCATAGGTGAGGTTCTCGCTGCTTTAGAGCGCGACGATCAGGCAATTGGTTATTTTGAACAGGCTTTGAAAATTGAAGGACGATTGCATCATGTGCGAATCATGCTGGCAGAGGCAAATATTCGAGCGGGAGACCTGATATCCGCACGCCAAAATATTGAGTGGATTCTGCAAAGAAACTCAAGCCATCTTGAAGCCAGTGTGATCTTGTTGAGGCTGCAGTTTCAGGCGGGAGATTATCAGGATGCGCAACTGATTGGGGACAGGGTTTTGCGGCAAGTGCCGCAGCATGTCGTGACGCACTTTTTGCTAGGGGCCACTCACTATAAGCTTGAAAATTTTGAGCAGGCGCGTTATTTTCTGGAAAAATATCGACTAGACCGGCCTTTGGATATTGTTGCTGCGCGCTTGCTGGCTAGTGTTTACTTGCTGGTGAATGCACCTGATAAGGCCGTTGAGCTGTTAGGCGAAATGGATTCAAATTATCAGCATAAAGATCCGGATTTACTCAACCTTCTTGGCCGGGCACATTTGCAAACGGGGAATTTTCAGGAGGGACGGAAAGTATTGGATCGTGCTATGGCAGCGGACCCAAGCAGGCAGGCAACTCGCGATATGCTTTTACTTGGGGCGTTGGCTGAAGGCGATATGGTGCAGGCAATTGAGACGCTGGAAAAGCGTGTAACACTTCCCGAAAGTACGCCGCAAACACACGTTATGCTGATTATGTCTTATCTGCGGATTAATGAGTTTGACAAGGCGCTTGGTGCAGCGGTCACTGCCATTGATAAGCACCCTGATTGGGCAGGTTTGTATTACCTGAAAGGGTTGGTCTACGAATCTATGCAGGATATTGCACAGGCTAAAGTTGCTTATCAGCAGGTGTTGAGGGTTGATGAACAGCATATTCATACCCTCACAGCGTTGGCCAATATTGAAAGTAGACAGGGTAATACGCAAGCTGCCCAAGGTTATTTTAAGAAAATACTGAAGGTGAAGCGAAATCATTTAAACGCATTGATGGCACTGGCTCAGCTTAGTGTGCGAGATGGCGATGCCACTGCTCTGGTTGGCTGGCTTGTTAAGGCCAGGGATAGAAATCCAGGGTCAAGTATTCCCGTTAATTTTTTAGTTAATCATTATTTGCAAACAGGTCAGCTGGATAAGGCCAGTAGCGAGGCAAATAGTTTTTATTTGAACAATAAGAACAAAATTTTCGCATTGTCATTGATGGCTAGGACAAGTATTTCCCGGCAAGATAATGAGACCGCTCGTTCATTTCTTGAACAAATCATACAGATTAATCAGCGAGATGAAGTACACCGGCTGCAGTTGGCAAATTTGCTGATTAGGATGAAAGACTTTTCTGGCGCCGTGGTTGTGCTGGATGAGGCATTGCGGGTCAATAAAGCTAGCCTGCAAGCCTTAGGTTTGAAGTTCCGATTATTGCTTCGCAAGAGGGATCTCGCTGCTGCTAGCGCGCTTGTGGACAACGTAGAAAAACACTATCCCTCGCATCATCTCTTGTACCAGCTTAAAGGTGACCTGTATGCGATTCAGGGTGAAAAAATGTTAGCGGCAGAGGAATATCAAAAAGGCTTTGATAGGACTAAAAAACCATATTTTGCAAATGCACTGGCTCAGCACTATTTGTCGGAAGGAAATGTTGAAAGGGCTGCCCAGATACTTGAAAGGCATCTTTTAAGCTTTTCAAATGATGCTCAGGGTCGATTATCTTTGGCTTCCATTTATAAGGAATCTGGCAATAGTCAAAAGGCGATAACTCACTATGAGATATTGGCGTCCAGCAGGCCCGATGATTTTCTGGTATTAAATAATTTAGCGGGTTTGTATTGGGGAACGAAGGATTCACGAAGCTTAAGCGTGGCGAAAAAAGCGTATGAGCAGGCAGTTGATCGCCCGGAAGTGGAGGATACCTACGGCTGGATTTTGCTTCACAACGGCGATAAAAAGAAAGCATTAACACTTCTTCAAAGCTCCGCTTCAAAAGCACCTACCAACCCTGATATTCGTTTTCATTTGGCGCAAGCCATGTATGACAACGGGCAGTATCAGCAGGCAAAGAAAGAGCTTGATCGTTTGCTACGTGATTTTTCAGGGTTTTCTGAACAGACGTCAGCTATACAGCTGTCGGATAAAATTTTAGGACAGTTGGAAGCTAATTAGTCGTTAGCAGATTAAAGCTTTTGTAAATCGGCCGATACAGAAAAATAGAAGGATTAAATCCCTATAGAATAAAAGCTTAATAAGCTATTCGCTTGATTTTAAAGGTATTTGGATTTATACCTTTGATACGGGTTAGGTTTTAGCCGTGTTTTTACGTGCTGAATCGAGAATCCGATGTTCAGATTACTCTGGAGGGTAGTCGGGAGTAGAGGATGGACAATTTAATACCGATCGGTACGGTGAATCGTACAGCCACTGAAAACAACGCGGTAAAAAGTACGGATAACATCAAGGAAACGGATAAGATCGAACGCATTGAAGCCGATCAACGACAGAAAGTTGAAGCCCCGCGTCGACGTTTTAAACGCCGCCAGGGTGACAGGCGTGTGTTGACACGGAGTTCTCGCTTGAACAGATTTGAACGACGTAAAAGCCGTGATCGACGTGATGATGAGCTGGAAGAGAACGAAGAGTTGCTCAACGCGGGTGTAAAAGTCAAAGCGCCTAATAGAAAGGGGCGCTTTATTGATGAGCGTGCCTGAAGGCGCTTTCTAGTCGATTATTAAATCAAACGTATCGGCATCCAGATGTGCAGGGAACTGCTTGCGATATTTGCGTAAGGCCTGATAGCTAAGCGTTTGTGTAAAACTCTTAGCTTCTGATCCGGCGTTAATAATTTCATCTCCCCATGCATCAAATAGCATTGAATCACCGCAGTAATCCAACCCATTCCCATCTTTACCAAGACGATTTACACCCGCCACAAAACTGAGGTTTTCGATCGCACGGGCGCGTAGCAATGACAGCCAGTGCTGGCGACGTGGTTGCGGCCAGTTGGCGACAAAAATCAGCAGGTCGTAATCATTCTGGCTTTCGTTGTAACCATTGCGGGACCATACCGGGAAACGCAGGTCGTAGCAAACCATCGGGCAGATTCGCCAACCTCGGTACTCAACAATCAGGCGCTCGCTGCCGCCCTGATAGCGGTGGTGCTCATTGCCCATGCGAAACAGGTGGCGTTTGTCGTAGCAGTGATATTGTCCGTCAGGCTGCATGAAAACCATGCGGTTATAAAAATGTTCACCTTCCTTAATCGTAAAACTGCCGGTGATGGCAGCATCGGCGGCCTTCGCTTGTTTGCTGAGCCACTGTAGCGTCGGCCCATCCATCGTTTCAGCGACCGGAGCGGGCTCCATGCTAAAACCGGTGCTGAACATTTCCGGCAAAATAATGAGATCCGTTTTACCTACCAGGGGCGTAATAAGATTGGTGAAGTGTTCGCGATTGGCTTCTGCATTTAACCAGGCGAGAGGTTGTTGTATCAGAGTAACGGTTAAATCGTGCATGGTTTTAGGTCTTGATATTGAATGGATAGTAGTAGCTTGATGATGTTTGCGTGAGGTCATTATTTCATGTGTTTTGTGGGCTGTCTCGCCTTATGTTGATAGAGAGTTCTGGAAATAAATGCCAAATTCCTGTATAAAGCTGCCCCAGTTTAACTGATGTTGATAAGTGAAAAAACTGCTGAATATCAGATGCTTCGGACAGATTACACATAGTTTCTAGGGAAATAACTTATGAGTTCACGCGTTTTTAATTTTGGTCCTGGTCCTGCGATGTTGCCAACGGCAGTAATGGAGCGTGCCCAAGCAGAATTTCTTGATTATAAAGGTATGGGTGTTTCAGTTGTTGAACTGAGCCACCGTTCACCACAATTTATGGAAATTATTGATCGTTGTGAGTCACTTTTCCGTGAGCTTTCCGGTGTGCCTGACAACTTTAAGATATTCTACATGCATGGTGGTGCACGTATGCAGTTCGCGTCGATCCCAATGAACTTCATGCCACGTGTAGCCAAGCCTAAGGCACTGTATTTTGAGACCGGTAACTTCGCCAAACTAGCGCGTATAGAAGCTGAACGGTACGGTGAAATTATCCGTGTTGTTGATGGCGCAAGCTGTGGTTACAGCGCTATCCCTGAGTTTGATGCGTCAGCGATTGATCAGGATGCGGCCTATGCACATTTGACGTCTAACAACACCATTTATGGCACGCGCTGGATGGACTTCCCGGATACCGGTGATGTGCCATTAGTTGTGGATGCGACTTCTGAGCTGCTGTCCCGTGAAATGGATTACAACCAGTTTGGTCTGGTGTATGCAGGCCTGCAAAAGAACCTAGGCCCATCGGGTGTTGCAATGATGGTTTGTCGTGAAGATCTGCTGGGTCACGCAATGCCTCACACACCAACGATGCTTGACTTCAAAGTGTCTGCTGATGAGAAGTCTCTGGCTAACACCACTAATACATTCGCAATTTATTTGCTGATGTGTGTATTGGAGTGGCTGAAAGAGCAAGGCGGTGTTGCTGCAATGGAGAAGGTCAACGAGCAAAAAGCCAAGACTCTGTACGATATTTTGGATACGTCTGATTTTTATTCAGCTGTTGCGCATCGTGATTTCCGTTCAACCATGAACGTTTCATACCACCTGCCGAATAACAATGAGTTGGCTGAGAAGTTTCTTGCTGAGGCTCTAGAGCAAGGTATGTACGCGCTGAAAGGTCACGCCGTTGTGGGTGGTGTACGAGCGTCTATCTATAACTCTATGCCGATGGAAGGCGTGCAATGCCTGGCTGAGTTTATGAAAGAGTTTGAACGCAAAAATGGTTAATGTTTGAAAACATTCGTTGTTGAAATTGTGTTTTCTGAACGGGTCGCGTAATGCGGCCCGTTTTTGTTTGTGTGCTGGATTTTTTTAGAGTGAGCTATAGCTGCACCATATCAATTACCATGCCGTAGTAATAAAACATCGCCATGAAAAAGCAAATTATTTCAAACAGGTTGAGTGCCAGACTAAAAAGCGCTCTTAATAAACCCTGATCCTCAATGTCATAACGCAGATCATAGATATCCATCACCAAGTCCTGCAGATGATAGTTATCACCATCTGAAAAGCTGTTATTCAGTGTCATAAAAAACAGCAATTGCCAGAATAAAAAAATCAGAAAAAGTACATCCATAAGCGGTAGGAATACGCCGTAAAACGCCTGCGGATGGCCAAAATCAGTGAAGTGAAGGGATAATGTGCCCAACAGGTAAGTCGCACTTTTAAGCATGGATTAGGGGAACCGTCATTAGCATGGTTTCAGTATAGGTACTTTAGTTGAGCTGTCGCGTTGAAAAACGCCAGATTTTAGCCACACTGATAAGGGTATTTAATCCACAAAAGCGAAGGACGCATTATGGGTATCAGCACAATTGTTGGTCTGGTGGCGATTGCCGCTCTGATTTTTTATGTTATTGGCATTTATAATAAACTGGTTTCTTTAAAAAACCGCTATGAAAATGCCTTCGCGCAGATCGAAGTTCAGCTTAAACGTCGTTATGACCTGATTCCCAATCTGGTGGAGACTGCCAAAGCTTATTTAAGTCACGAACGTGAAACATTGGAGGCCGTTATTGGGGCGCGTAATCAGGCGATGGCTGGATTAAAAGCCGCTGCTGCTAATCCCGGTAGTGCTGTGGCTATGGGTGAGCTGGCTGGAGCAGAAGGTATGCTTGCTGGTGCGCTGGGTCGCTTTAATATGGTGATGGAGGCTTACCCTGATCTCAAAGCTAACCAGAATATGATGCAACTGACTGAAGAGTTGACCAGCACAGAAAATAAAGTCTCTTTCTCTCGTCAGGCTTTTAATGATGCAGTGACCGGCTACAACACCTTTCGTCAAAGTTTCCCGCCCGTAATTTTTGCCCCGACCTTTGGCCATGGCACGGATGCAACATTACTGGAATTTGAAGATAGCGCTGAAATTCAGAAAGTGCCGGAAGTTAAATTTTAGACACTGTGCCTCGAAAAATTTCACTCCTGCGAAGCAAGAGAAGACAGTTTGGGCTGGGCAGGAGGCCATCGTTTTGAACCTATTAGGCTCCCGTTTTTACGGGAGTGAAACAACCAATGATGTACAGAGTTGCGCATGAATTTCTTTGAACACCAGGATCAGGCTCGTCGTAAGACCGGCCATTTGGTCGTGCTTTTTGTGCTGGCAGTGCTTTTGCTGATTGGTATGACCCAATTACTGGTTATGGGTGTGCTGGGTTGGCTTAACGGTGTGCCGTTACAGGAATGGCAGCAAGCATTTCAATATTTCAGCTTGCCGACTTTGCTGAAAGTGGCTGCTGCGATTGGCATGATTGTGACACTGGCCAGTGGCTATAAATTGCTGCAACTATCCGGCGGTGGAAAAGTGGTGGCCGAGGCTATGGGCGGACGCCTGCTGAACATTAATAGTGATGATGCCGATGAGCGTAAGCTGCTCAATGTGGTACAGGAAATGGCCATCGCATCAGGAACCCCTGTGCCGCCTGTCTATCTGATGGAAGAGGATGGCATTAACGCCTTTGCTGCGGGCTATAAACCCACCGATGCGGTCATTGGTGTCACCCGTGGCTGCGTACAGCAGCTTGACCGTGATGAATTGCAGGGTGTGATTGCCCACGAATTTAGCCATATTTTTAATGGCGATATGCGCCTTAATATCCGTTTGATCGGTGTTCTAAACGGCATTCTAGTGATTGGCATGATCGGTTATTTCATCCTGCGTAGTGTATCGCGCACTGGCTATCGTAGTCGCTCCAGCAAAAATAACAGCGCCTTGCCTTTTTTGGCGTTGGGCGCAGGCTTGATGGCGATTGGTTATGCGGGCACATTTTTTGGTAACTGGATTAAAGCGGCGGTCAGCCGTCAGCGCGAATTTCTGGCAGATTCCTCGGCGGTACAATTTACCCGTAATCCGGCGGGCATCAGTGGAGCGCTGAAAAAAATTGGTGGCTTTAGCGCCGGCTCAAAAATTGAGCATCCGCAGGCAGGTGAATTGAGCCATATGTTTTTTGGCCAGGCGGTAAAACCTTTTTTATCGAGCATGATGGCCACGCATCCTCCCTTGGCTGAGCGTATTTCAAGAGTTGACCCCAACTGGAATGGCCGTTTTGATAGTGCTTCACAGACTGCATCTACAACGGCTTCAAATAGCTATCAGCAGCCGCAAACATCCGCGAGTGCTTTAAGTGGCGCTGTGTCTGGTTTTACTCCAGGGGCTTCCTCGGTGGTAGCTACCGCCGTTAGCGATGAACTGTTGAACAGCATTGGTGGCACCGATGATAAACATGTGGATTATGCCCGTAATCTACTGGCTTCCTTACCTGAAGAGGTGTTGGATGCCGCAAGTGAACCCTACGGCGCACGTGCGCTTGTGTATTGCTTGTTGCTTGATAACGATGACTCCGTTCGTGAAAAGCAATGGTCGCTGCTGAAGGAGAACGCCAATTCGGTGGTGTTCAGTTTTACCCGTCAGTTACATGTTAGTTTTGAAATGGATGCGCAATTGCGTCTGCCATTGCTAGAGTTAAGTTTGTCAGCACTCAAGCAACTAACCACCGAACAGTACGACCAGTTTCGGAAGAATGTAATTTCTCTAATGCAGGCTGATGCGCGAATCGATTTGCATGAGTGGGCGCTTTATCGTGTTCTGCTACATCATTTGAGCCCAGCAAAAATCAAGCTAGCTGAACTGGGTTCAATTCGTAGTTTAAAACTGGTAGGAAAAGCCTGTGGATTACTGCTTTCCGCGATGGCTGAAGCAGGGGCTGAAAAAGGTGAAGCTGGTTTGCAACAAGCGCAGCAGAGTTTTGCGGTGGCTACAAAAACACTGGGGCTGCACCGCTTACAGCTTGTCCGACGTGATGAGTATGAACTCGCTGATTTATCTCGCGCTTTGCAGGTGTTGTGCAGGCTTCAGCCACTACAAAAACCTCGCCTTCTCAAGGCACTGTGTGCCTGTGTCACTCATGATGGGGAGATTAAACCTGTGGAAGTTGAGCTGATTCGTGCGATTGCTTTGAATCTCGATTGCCCTATGCCGCCTTTGGTTGTTAACAGGTGAAATTAAAAACTGACATAGATCAAATTTCGATCGTTTAAATTAGTAATTCTCATTTGCCGAACTATCCTTGTGTGACTTTGTGCTGCTTTAAGTATGTAGATTTAGAATGATTCTTCAACTTTTTGGAAGTGGTAATGGAAAATCTTTCTATAAGGTTTGTTTCTTGGCTACCCTAATAACAGTAAGCCGACAATTTAATCAGTTTCTTTTTGTAGCTTATCTCTCTTTAGCTTCTGTCTGCGGATTGTTCATTGCATCTGTAGAGGCAGCGGTGCCCTCGGATGTAACCTGGTTAACCAATGATGAACGGGCATGGATTGACGATCACCCTATCATTCGCATTGGTATTGATACCAATTATCCCCCTTATGAGTTTGTGAATCAGTCTGGAAAAATGGAAGGTATTAGTGCGGATTATTTGCAGCTGATATCTGAGGACACGGGATTAAAGTTTAAGTTGATACCGGGGCTTAACTGGGGGGATGTAGTAACCCGCTTGCGGCGTCATCAGCTCGATATGTCTCCTGTGATGACGATAACAAAAGATCGTCAGAAAAAAATGTTGTTTACAGAGCCCTATTTGGATAACCCATATGTGATTGTGACTCGTAAAGACGGCTTGGATGTTGCCGATGAAATGGGTTTAAGGGGGGAACGAGTTGCGTTGGTCCGATCATACGCTTCGACGGAATTGATACTTGAAAGTGTGACTGGTTTGACTCCCATCTTTTTTGATTCGGAATTAAATAGTTTAAAGGCTATTTCCAGCGGTAAGGCGTCGGCTACGGTTGGGCGTTTAGGAGGGCTTGCCCATCAAATTCAAACTCAGAACCTAAGCAATCTTAAAATTTCTGCGATGACCTCTTTCCCCGCATCGGGATTGAGTATGGCTACTCGGGATGATTGGCCGGAGTTACGCAATATTTTGGAGAAGTCTTTACAGCGTATTAGCGACAATCAACGTAATGAAATTACACAACGCTGGATCAAGGTTAAGCAAGATATTTCGATTGACCTTATTTTAATTTCTCAACTTACCGGGGTTTTTGTCGCCCTTATTTTTCCGCTTTTTTTGTGGAATCGTAAGCTCAAAGGCACGGTAGACCTCCGCGGTGGTCAATTGAAACGCGAACATACTCGGCGTCAGGAAAGCGAAAATCGCTACGCTACTTTGTTTGAAAATGCCACTGAAGCAATTGCCGTGATTGATGTTGAAACGGGTTTGTTTTATGAAATAAATGCTAATGCGGTAAGCATGTTTGGACTGTCAAAAGAGGAGCTGTCAGGGCGCCCTATTTGGTATTTGTGTCCCGATTTTCAACCTGAAGGGCAAGAAAGTAAAAGCTGGCTGAAGGCGAAATTTGCTCGGGCTATGGGCGAAAAATGTCCGATGTTCGAGTGGGTTTATAAAACGCTAGAGGGCGATGAAAGGCCCTGTGAGATGCGACTGGTAGCGTTACCATTACCATCTTCTCCTAGTCAATATGTCCGCTGTAGCATGATTGATATTTCTGAGAAGAAACGCTCGGAGGAGTGCCTTTATCGACTGGCACATTATGATTTCCTGACGGGTTTGCCAAACCGAGCGTATTTTAATGCGTGCCTGGAAAAAGCAGTTTCTTTGTGCCACGAAAAGGATACCGGGCTGGCGTTATTAACCCTGGATCTGGATCGGTTCAAAAATATCAATGATAGCTTAGGACACCCTGTGGGCGATGCGATTTTGGTAGAGGTCGCAAGGCGCTTTGAAGGGGTTTTGAGGACGAACGATGTTTTGGCACGTATTGGTGGCGATGAGTTTATTGTTTTATTGGAAAATCTTGATGCCCCAGGTTACGCAGCCCAAATTTCCGCAAATTTGCTTGGAGCTCTAGTACCCTCATTTTGGGTTGAGGGCATGAAACTTAATATCTCAGCGAGTATTGGTATTAGTTTGTGTTGTGACGATTTGGAGGGGGATCATGAACCAGCAACACTGATAAAAAATTCTGAATCGGCGATGTATCTGGCTAAAGAAACGGGACGGAACAAATATGAGTTCTATACCTCTGAGCTAACAGCTGTAGCGTTGGAACGCATTACACTCGGCATAGAGTTGCGTAATGCTATTGACGAGGGAGAAGAACTCGAAGTTTGGTATCAACCCCAATATTCTCTAAAAACGGATGATATTTTTGGTGTGGAAGCATTGGTTCGATGGATTCACCCTGAAAGAGGCTTTATTCCGCCGGATAAATTTATTCCCATTGCGGAAGAGCAGGGGCTTATTAATGCGCTGGGCAAGCAAGTGTTACAACAGGCATGTAAGGACATGTCGCGTTGGTTGGCGCAAGGAATAAATTTGAATGTTGTGGCCGTCAATGTATCTGGGCATCAAATTCAGTCAGCAGATTTTGAGTCAATTGTTTATGACACGTTAAGTGGCGAAGGGTTGGACCCTCAGCACCTACAGCTGGAAATTACCGAAAGCGTTGTTATGGATCGTGCCGAATATACGATTGAGTTAATGGAGCGACTTAAGTCGCTGGGAATTACCATTGCTATTGATGATTTCGGAACGGGTTACTCCTCTTTGAGTTACTTAAAGCGATTGCCTGTTAATAAGCTGAAAATTGATCGCTCATTTGTTATAGGGCTTCCCAGTGATACGAATGATGTGGCCATCGTAAAAGCAATCATTGCGTTAAGTGAAAATCTCCATTTGGATGTGATTGCAGAAGGAATTGAAACAACGGATCAGCAGCAGTTTTTAGAACAGGCGGGCTGTCATCAAGGACAGGGATACTTGAAAGGGAAGCCTATGCCAGCTGATCAATTAGAAACATTAATGTCCAGCCTGAAAAGTGATAGTCAAAGCGCATAACAGGCATCATCCTATTCGTTGATTTTTATCCCTAACTTTCTAGTTCGATGGTTTCATAACTTCCGAGCCTGTCTTGTATATCTTCCACACTGTCTCTTTCGCCGATAATATCTAATCCGAGCAACGTTTCGAAAAGATCTTACAGGGTGATAATGCCCTTTATGTCTGCTTTCTTTCGAAAAAGGCGGCAATGCTGATGTTTTCAGCAACGGAAAATACGAGGGTTCGAGCGTCATAACATCACTGATACGGATGTCTCGAAGCTGTAATAGATTATTCGTTATTTCAGATTTCTGCGCCCTTCTTTATTGCTGATTTCGGCCGGCGCGGCGAACTCATCACGGTTAGGGTCATGCAGGTTGGGTTTGTCCTGCTGTTTAAAAAAGGCCATATACGCTCATAATGTTGGCGTTAAACTAATAGCCATACCCGCTTGCCTATTCCGTTTATAGTGTTGAGAATCAGGGCTTAATTAGAAAGGATTGCTTGTCATGTTGCCCGTACCACTGCCACGTCAAACACTAGGTTTTTTCCCAACGCCTTTGATCGAATTACCTCGTCTGAGTAAAACGCTAGGTGGACCAAAAATTTTAATGAAGCGTGATGATCTCACTGGTTTGGCCTTGGGCGGCAATAAAACCCGCAAGCTGGAATTTATTCTTGGTGAAGCGTTAACTCAGGGTGCTGACTGCATTATTACCGCAGGTGCTGCGCAATCCAATCACTGTCGTCAAACAGCCGCTGCTGGAGCGCAACTGGGGCTTGAGTGTCATCTGGTACTGGGTGGCGAAGCACCTGCTGAAACACAAGGCAACTTGTTGCTGGATGAGCTGTTTGGTGCGCATATTCATTGGTCAGGTGAGCATCGCAAAGGCGAAGATATTCCTGAGCTTTCAGCACAGCTGAAAGCGATTGGTAAAAAGCCATTTATGGTGCCCTATGGAGGTTCTAACGAACTCGGTGCGGCGGCTTTTGTTGAGGCTCTGTGCGAACTTAAAAAGCAGTTAGATGAACAGAACCAGTCACTTGGTCATATCGTTTTTGCCTCCAGTTCCGGTGGCACGCAGGCCGGATTGATGCTGGCGAAAAAGCTACTCAATTGGGATGTTGAGTTGCTAGGTATTAAAATTGATAAGCAAGAATTTGAGGGGCAGAACTTCGAACAGTCAGTATTAGAGCTGGCTCGCTCAACTGCGAAATTACTGGGCGTTGATACCGAGTTTAGTTTGGCTGACGTGCAGCTTGATGCCGGTTATCTTGGTGAGGGCTACGGTGTTGTAGGCGAAGTTGAGCGTGAAGCTATTCGACTGACTGCACAACAGGAAGGTATATTGCTTGATCCGGTTTATACTGGGCGGGCCATGGCAGGTTTAATTGGTATGGTTCGTAAGGGGAGAATTGGTGTGGATAAGCCGGTGCTGTTTTGGCATACGGGTGGTGCGCCAGCATTGTTTGCGTATGGAGCCGAGATATTTAGTGAGTGATAAATCTTCGTCTCGGTTTGTTATTGATGTAAATTAATGTCTGATAACAGTAGACCTCCCCGTATGATAATAGCTACAACTGCCTCACCTGCCACCGAAGCAACCTGCGATAGCTGCAGGGCCTGCTGCTGTCGTTTAGAGGTGATGCTTATTACCGAAACAGGCGTGCCCGAGCGTTATATTGATATTGATAAGTGGGGCGGCAGTGTAATGGCTCGACTCGAGGACGGCTGGTGTGCTGCTTTGGATCGAAACACCATGATGTGTACGATTTACGAGCAGCGGCCGTTGATTTGTCGTGAATTTGAGGAAGGCGAATACGATTGTATTGTTGAGCGTGAAGCTCATTTACCAGCCACAAAATAGAAAAGCTGCACATTTATTTTGAATACGTTTTTAATGCCGCTAGAAATCATAAGAACAATCGAGCAAAGTTCTCGTTTTATTGCTCCGGCCGCGTAAACACCCATTCATTTTCCGATGATTTGTTGGCTTCAAACTGATAGCCCGCCACATCAAAATCCTTTAACGCTTCGGCGTTATCAATCTGGTTATCGATCATATAACGCACCATCAGGCCGCGCGCTTTTTTGGCGTAGAAGCTGATGATTTTCTGAATGCCATTTTTTGTGTCCTTGAACACGGGGGTGATGATGCGAGCGTTGAGTTTTTTGGGCTGTACGGATTTAAAGTATTCGTTGGAAGCCAAGTTAATCAGTACATCGTTTTGTCCCAGTTCAGCGTTGAGTGAATTAGTAATTTTGTCGCCCCAGAATTGATACAAATCCTTGTCGTGTGCGTTGCTGAGTTTAGTGCCCATTTCCAGGCGGTAGGGTTGAATCAAATCCAATGGTTTTAATACGCCGTACAGGCCTGACAGAATGCGCAGATGCTGCTGGGCGTATTCGTCCTGCTGTGGTGTCAGGGTTTCGGCGTCGAGGCCGGTATAAACATCCCCTTTAAAGGCGAGCAGAGCTTGTTTGGCGTTCTCTGGGGTAAAAGGCAGTGACCATGTTTCATAACGAGTACTGTTCAGTACTGAGAGCTTGTCGCTGATTTTCATCAGTTTGGCGATATCAGCCGGTGCCAGTTCGCGCATGCGCTTAACCAAAACCTGTGAGTCCTGCAAAAAGCCCGGTGTGCTGGCAATCTTGGTGCGAACCGGTGTTTCAAAATCGAGGGTTTTGGCTGGTGAGATAACAACAAGCATGAGTATTCCAGTGACGATTTAGATTAAGGCGGATATTCTAGCGTAAAACGACAGTCAGTTCTGTCGTCTCGACTGGAAGGAGAGATCTTTAGGGTAGGTGAAAAGATCCCTCATATTCATTCGGGATGACATTGTGTTTATTAAGTTGGGTTTTAGTCTATGTATCAAATCGTTGTTTATATTCCAGAAACTCATGTTGAGCGGGTAAAAACGGCCTTGTTTGCAGCTGGAGCAGGCAAAATTGGTGATTACGATAGCTGTGCTTGGCAAGCTTTGGGGCAGGGTCAGTTTCGGCCGTTAGAGGGCAGCTCGCCTTTTATTGGTCAAGCCGGAGAAGTTGAGACAGTCGACGAATACAGGGTGGAGCTAGTGTGTGAAAAGGCAGTATTGAAAAAGGCTGTTGCGGCGATGATTGCTGTTCACCCCTATGAAGAACCGGCTTATTCGGTGTGGCCGATACTTAATCTCAATGAGCTGTAATGGTGTGAAAAGTTAATTTCCAGATTTAGGGAAGCGCCGGTGTTGGGTTATGTCGAGCATACGTTGTGGAAACTCACCTTTTTTTACATCCTGATAATAGAATTCCAGTGTTTTGCGCATCACTTCAAAGGCGAGGTCATCCCAAGGAATTTCGTGTTCTTCAAACAGTGCAGTTTCTAGTGACTCACTGCCGGGGCCAAAATTAAGGTTTTTTAGTTCGCCGCGAAAAATCATGTAGACCTGATTGATTTTTGGCAGGTTGAAAATGGCGTACAGGCCTTCGGATTCAACTTCGGCTAGCGCTTCTTCCCAGGTTTCTCTCAATGCGGCCTGTAGGGTCGTTTCCCCGTTTTCCATAAAGCCAGCGGGTAGTGTCCATAAACCATAACGTGGCTCGATAGCGCGTTTACAGAGCAGTACTTTGCCTTCGTAAGTGGGCAGGCAGCCCGCTATGATACGCGGATTTTGATAGTGAATGGCGCCGCAGCTGTCACATACATACCGAGGGCGGTCGTCGTCATCGGGAATGCGGTGCGTTACGGGTTGTCCACAGTCACTACAAAAATTCATGTTTGCCTGGTCCTGATTGTTTATGGGTTGCTTTAAATCAAATTCTAACCCGCAATTAAAGCATAAACTTCGCGGCTAAATAAAATAACTGATTTTCTTTTTATTGTTTGGAGTTTGATGTGTCTGGTAATGGTTCGACAGTAGCTTCTCCCTGCGTGGGGATGTGTGGTTTATTCGATGGCACCTGTATGGGTTGTTTTCGTGATATTCATGAAATCAGTGATTGGCATGATATGGCGGATGAGCAGCGATTGAAGGTGTTGGCTGAGCTGGAGAAACGGCGTAAAGAGATGACGGCGTCGAGTTGAAAATCGCGTAAACTAAGCATAATTATTTTGGTTATTGTTTGGGGTTTGGTTTGTCAGAGTCGGATTTAAAAGTTGCTTCACCTTGTGTTAGTTTGTGCTGCTTGGATGAGGAAGATGTGTGTATGGGCTGTTTGCGTCACATTGATGAAATCACCGGTTGGCATGGGATGAGTGAAGAACAGAGGCGAGAATTGCTGGTAGCGCTTAAGCATCGACGCGAGCTGGCTGGCCCGCCAAAACATTGGTAAGTGTAGCCATTAAAAAGGGGAGCAAATGCTCCCCTTTTTAATGGTTTTATTTTGTCTGGTTAGCTGGTGAATACCGGATCGAAACCCATAACCCAGATAATCACCAATGCAATTACCAGTACTACGCCTAACACAAGTCCGATGGTTAGGATGGCGCTTGAAAACATCACGCCACGCTCTTTGGGAATGTCGAACACAATGGGTATGCCAGCGTAGAGCAGGTAGGCAGAATAAGAGCTGGCAACGATAAGTGATAGTAGAATCAGCCAGATGGTTGGGTAGACAGCAAAAACGCTCAGTATTAATAGCGGCATAACTATGTAGGTTGCCAATGCTAAGCCGCTCAGCTTACGTTTGCATAAATCTGTATAGGTATCACGCATCCAGTCAATAGCGCGCCCCAGAACGTAGATTTCAGCAATGATGCCAATATAAATGAGAAAGCAGAGCGAGAGTGTGCTGGATGTGCTCATTCGCGTAATATCACCATCGCCAATGCGCCAACCGGTCATTGTAGAGCCAATGTATACCGATATCGGCGGTATGGCCGCAAGTATTAATATGTAGAGAATGTACATGGATGGGCGATCAGCTTGCTCCTTTTGGATAAGCTGAAATTCTTCGCGAGGGTGGGCGAACAGGCCCCAAACGTGACTCAGTAACACGGCAATACTCCTTAGTCTAGTTCTGGTTCTGCAAGGCTGAACCGGGATGATCTGACAAGCTGTAAAGCGTTTCGAGCGAGGTCAAAAGTTCATGACCGTGACTTATATATGCCGTAAATGAGGGGTGTCTGTCAACCGTTTGGATCGGTTTTGCAGTCACAAGGCTTGGTTTAAATCAATTGCTTGGATCAAGTGAGGGTGAGTTTTTTTTGCTGCCGATTTCAGTGATGCGGGCTGTTTTAATGATGTTGCCTTTGGTTTGCAGGGTTTCGATATAAAAACGATCAATTTTGAACGCTACACTGGCATCGGGAATGGATTCCAGTGATTCCATGATTAGTCCGTTGAGGGTTTTTGGGCCTTCGGTGGGGAGATTCCAGCCAAGAATTTTATTCAACTCCCGAATGTTAGCGCTGCCATCAATGATAAATGAGCCATCTTCCTGGGGGTGGATATCTTTGCTGTTGGCGGCAGCATCGGTGGTGAATTCACCCACAATTTCTTCCAGAATATCTTCCAGTGTTGCGATGCCTTGAATGTCGCCGTATTCATTGACGACTAGGCCAATGCGGCGTTTCTCTTGTTGGAAATTAAGAAGCTGGGTGTTCAGCGGCGTACTTTCAGGGATGAAGTAGGGCTCGCGTGTGGTTTGCACTAGTGCGGCTTTGGTGAGCTCATTTTCGGTCAGGAAACGCGCCGCGTTGCGTAAATGTAAAATACCGCAGATGTTATTGATGTCTGATGTGTAAACAGGTATTCGCGTGTGCTGACTGGTGCGGATCTGCTCAATAATCTCATCCATGTCGTCCTCAAGGTCAATGCCAGTGACTTCATTGCGTGGAATCATGATGTCTTCTACGGTGACTTTTTCCAGGTCAAGTATGCTGAGCAGCATGCTTTGGTGTCGATCAGGGATCAGTGCGCCAGCTTCGTGCACGATTGTACGTAATTCGTCCTGTGTCAGATTGTCGGCGGTCTCGGCATCAATACGGACGCCCATAGCGCTGAGTAGTAAATTGGCAATATAGTTAACCAGCCAGACCAGTGGGTAAAATACAAACAGCAGTGGGCGCAGTATAAAAGCGGCGGGAAAGGCGATGCGCTCCGGGTGTAGTGCTGCCAGTGTTTTTGGTGTCACTTCGGAAAAAATCAGAATAACTAATGTTAATGAGGCGGTAGCGATAAAAACGCCGGCTGTGCCCCATAGTCGAATAGCAATGATTGTGGCTAGGGATGAGGCTGCGATGTTAACAAGATTGTTACCAATCAGAATCAATCCGATCAGGCGATCTGGCCGTTTTAACAGGTTGCTGGCGAGTGTGGCGCCACGATGCTTGTGTTTGACGAGGTGCTTCAACCGGTAGCGGTTGAGCGCCATCATGCTAGTCTCGGAGCTGGAGAAAAAGCCGGAGAGTATGATTAGTAACAGCAGTACTGAGAACAGTATGCTGAGGGGTATGTCGTCCAAGAAGAGGGTGACCGATTGTTATTAGGGAGGTTAGTTTTATGCTGGCGATGAGAAATGTCAAGCGCTGGTCTGTCTCGGCAATAGTTGCGGCTTTAGCCGAGAATAACTTCCAGTACCAGCTTGGAGCCAAAGAATGCCAGCATTAGCAAGACATAGCCGCCACCGGTCCAGCGAATAGCGGTGGTGCCGCGCCAGCCAAGTATGTAGCGGCCCACTAATAGCGTAGTGAATAGGCACCAGGCGATGATTGATAATATTGTTTTGTGGACAAGGTGTTGGGCAAACATATCATCAATAAAGAAAATACCGGTAAGAATGGCAATGCTTAATAACACCACGCCTATCCAAATTAGTTCAAACAATAGTTGTTCCATAACCTGTAGCGCGGGTAAGCGCATAATCAGGCCGTTGGTTTTATGATTGCGCAGGTGATGGTCCTGAAGTGCCAGTAGTGAAGCTTGAATTGCTGCGATAGTCAGGACGCTGTAAGCAAAGATGGAGAGTAGGATGTGGCTGGTCAGGTGTGGGGATAATTGTTGAAAGGCTTTGCCGGTCTCGCCGGTGAATGCCATAAACTGTGTTGCAGCGAGGCCCATGGCGGCAATTGGATAAACCCCGATAAACAAATTTTGTAGCGGTTTGCGAATGCCGCTCAAGGTTACCAATACGGCCATGATCCAGCCAATCAGTGAAGCAATGCCATAAAAGCCCAGATTTAGTCCAGCTTCATTGCTATAGAGAGTGCCATTGAAGCTGAATATGTGGCAGATCAGCGCCGCAGCGCCAAGCAGCAAGACTTTGTTTCTGTTGGATTTGTAGCGGCCTTTAAGTGAAAAGTATTGTAGAATTGCGCCGCTAAGGTAAAAGGCGATGGCGATGATTCCGAAAATTGTTGCTGTCATGGGGTTTGAGAGGTATCAACTCCGCTGCGGTAGGATTACTTTTCTTGGCTGTGTTTAAGGTAACGAATTTATTGTATTTCCTGCTAAAATTCCACATTCGTTCGAATTAATTAATGCGCGTACGAATAATATGCATTAATTATGAGATGCAGGATTGCGTTGGTGCTGGACTAATATCAGTACAAAGCTTGTAAAATCAAAAAGTTAATCAGTTTACAGACGGTGTTAAGAGATGTTTGATAATTTGACCAATCGTCTTACCGGCGCGATGCGCAAGGTAAGTGGCAAGGCGAAACTCAGTGATGACAATATAAAAAGTACTTTGCGTGATGTGCGTAAGGCGTTACTTGAGGCCGATGTGGCTCTACCTGTTGTTAAAGCTTTTATTGAGCAGGTTAGAAAACGCGCGGTAGGGCAGGAAGTTAAGCGTAGCCTGAACCCCGGCCAGGCGTTGCTCAAGGTTGTGCAAAGCGAGCTTGAGCACGTGATGGGTGAGACCAGTGAAGATCTGAACCTGTCTACTCAGCCGCCAGCGGTGATCCTGGTCGCCGGCCTGCAAGGTGCCGGTAAAACAACCTCTGTTGCTAAGTTGGCGCGTTTGCTGAAAGAACGTCACAACAAGAAAGTGACCGTGGCCAGTGCTGATGTCTATCGTCCAGCGGCGATTAAGCAGCTGGAAACATTAGCGAATGAAGTAGAAGTGGAATTCTTTCCTAGCAGTGCCGATCAGAAGCCGATTGATATCGCCAATAAAGCTATTGATCATGCGCGGCTGAATTATTCCGATGTGCTGATTCTTGATACCGCTGGTCGTTTGCATGTCGATGAAGGCATGATGGGTGAGATTAAAGATTTACATGCTGCCATTGATCCAGTGGAAACACTATTCGTGGTTGATGCCATGACCGGTCAAGATGCTGCTAATACAGCAAAAGCTTTCAACGACGCTTTGCCGTTGACCGGTATTATTCTGACCAAAGCTGATGGTGACTCGCGTGGTGGTGCGGCATTGTCGGTTCGCCACATTACTGGCAAACCAATCAAATTTATGGGTATGGGTGAAAAAACCGATGCTCTGGAGCCTTTCTATCCTGATCGTGTAGCGTCCCGAATTCTGGATATGGGTGACGTGCTTGGCTTGATTGAAGAAGCTGAGCGCAAGATTGATAAAGATAAAGCCGAAAAGTTTGCCAGCAAGGTTAAAAAAGGTAAGAAGTTTGATTTGGCAGATTTCCGTGATCAGCTGCAGCAAATGCAAAACATGGGTGGTTTGTCCGGTGTGATGAGCAAATTGCCGGGTATGTCTCAAATGCAAAATGCAGCTGCCGAACAGATGGGCGAGAAAACCCTCAAGCAGATGGATGCCATGATTGGCTCCATGACGCCTAAAGAGCGCCGTAACCCGGATCTGATTGATAACTCGCGTAAGCGCCGTATCACTGCGGGTTCCGGTACTGAGATTCAGGACGTAAACCGTTTGCTTAAGCAGCATAAACAGATGCAGAAGATGATGAAGAAAATGACTAAAAAAGGCGGTATGGCCAACATGATGCGTGGTATGGGGAATATGATGCCACCAGGCGGTGGTTTTCCTCAGTAGATTTTGCTTTCCTCTTATCTCCTAAAAGCCCGATGCGACGGTTAAATAATTGCATCGGTTTTTTATATGTGAGAAAGCCTGTGGATTCAGGGTGTTCACATTAGAATAAATTTGACGTAGAATACGCGCCTTTTTACCGTCGATAGGCTTAACGGCTCAATTGGCACACGAACGGAACCGCTTTGGTTCCACAAACCGTGGGTGATATCAAAACCCACCTGGATTAAGGAAACGATATGGTAGTTATTAGATTGTCTCGTGGCGGCTCCAAGAAGCGTCCATTTTATCATTTGACTGTTGCTGATCAGCGTAGAGCTCGCGATGGTCGTTTTATTGAGCGTGTTGGATTCTTTAATCCAGTTGCTCGTGGCCAGGAAGAACGCCTGCGTATCGATCAGGAACGTATAGATTACTGGGTGAGCAAAGGCGCTCAACCTTCTGATCGTGTAGCTGCTTTGTTAAAAGGGTCAGCTAAAGCCTGATATTAAATTATGTCTCAATCATCAAAAGATGACTTGGTTGTACTTGGCCAAATCGGCGCAGCGTACGGCATTAAAGGTTGGGTGAAGATTAGCTCTCATACCGAACCTAAAGCAGGCATCTTTGATTACGGTGGTTGGTATGTTAAGTCTGGACGTGACTGGAAACCGATTAAAGTGGTGGCCTCACGACAGCATGGTAAAGGACTGGTCGCGCAACTCGAGGGTTGTGATGATCGTAATGCCGCAGAACTATTAAGGAATGCGAACATTGCCGTAGAGTCTAGCCAGTTACCTGAACTGGATAGTGGTGAGTATTATTGGAGTCAGCTGGAAGGTCTCAGTGTGATAACCAGTGATGCTGCAGGCAACGACATCCTGCTGGGAAAGGTTGATCATTTGATGGCAACCGGTTCCAACGATGTGCTTGTTGTTCGTGGCTGTGAAGGCAGTCTCGATAAACGTGAACGTTTGCTGCCGCTGGTGATGGAGCAAGTGGTGACTCAGATTGACCTTGATGCAAAGCAGATGAAGGTTAACTGGGATCCGGATTTTTAAGCGTGTGGTTTGGAGTAGTTACTTTATTTCCTGAAATGTTCAGCTCGTTTACCGAGCAGGGTGTTACGGGACGCGCGGTTAAAAAAGGTACAGTGCAGACCGAGTTTTGGAATCCTCGTGATTTCACAACTGACAAACATCACACAGTGGATGATCGGCCCTACGGCGGTGGTCCTGGCATGTTGATGAAGGTGAAGCCACTTCGCGATGCAATTGCAGCAGCGAAAGAGGCCGCCGGAGAAGGCGCCAAAGTGGCATATTTGTCACCCATTGGCCGCAAGCTCGATCAGCAGGCAGTACGTGAGCTGGCTCAACGCGACAAGCTGATACTTGTTGCCGGGCGCTACGAAGGCATTGATGAACGTGTTATTGAAGCGGACATTGATGAACAGTGGTCAATCGGTGATTTTGTATTGAGCGGCGGTGAGTTAGCAGCCATGGTGATGATCGACGCGGTAACGCGTTGGGTGCCGGGAGTACTTGGGCATGAGGATTCTGCGCAGCAGGATTCATTTGCTGAAGGCTTACTGGATTGTCAGCACTATACGCGACCAGAAATATTAGATGGTCAGCAAGTGCCGGAGGTATTGCTAAGCGGTAATCACGAGTTGATTAGACGCTGGCGCTTACAGCAGTCACTGGGGCGAACCTGGATACACCGACCAGACTTGATTGAACAGGCAGAATTGGATACAGAGCAACAGACGTTGCTAGAAGAATTTAAGCGGACCTATCAAGGTGCTGAGTAAGTCAGCCCGGTCCATCGTAGATTAGAAATTTAGGCTATAGCTGGTAGGAGTAAGCAATGAGCGGAAAAAATACAATTATTCAAGCGTTAGAAGCTGAGCAAATGGGTGCAGAAATCCCTAACTTTGCATCAGGTGATACTGTTGTAGTGCAAGTTAAAGTAAAAGAAGGTACGCGTGAGCGTTTGCAGGCTTATGAAGGTGTGGTTATCGGTGTTCGTAACCGTGCTCTGAACTCTGCGTTCACTGTTCGTAAAATTTCCCATGGTGTGGGTGTTGAGCGTACCTTCCAAACGTACAGCAAGCAGATTGATAGCATCACTGTTAAGCGTCGTGGTGATGTGCGTCAAGCTAAGTTGTACTATCTGCGTGATCTGTCTGGTCGTGCTGCACGTATTAAGGAAAAACTTAACGTTAAATAAGTTTAGCGTTGGCGAAAGCTTAATACTCGGTACGCTGGGTACAAAAAACGGACAGATTATCTGTCCGTTTTTTTTTGCTTTGCATATTTGTTTGCTACAGTTTAATGACTTGGTGTGATGAACCAAATGTAAAGGTGTGTCTCTAACAGGCGTACATTTAGTGAGTTAAATTTAACTTTTAGGATTATGCATGCGGTTATTTGAAAAGGTATTAGTGGTCGTTGGGTTGTGTGTTTTTGCGGTGGGGGCATGGGCTGATGCTGCTGAGATCGATACTGATATCGAGCAAAAAATTATTGATAAGCTACAGCAAGCGGTACCGCAAATTCCTATGGTAGGTATTCAGAAAAGCCAGCTGGCTGGGCTTTATGAGGTGACTTTGGGTAACGACGAACGTGTTTTTGTTTCTGAAGATGCGAAATATTTTGTTGCTGGGGATCTGTTCCAGTTGGGTGAGAAGGGGCTGGTTAACCTTACAAATACCAAACGTGACCTGATCAGAGCGGATCGTATTGCGGGTGTTGATTCGTCGGATAAAATCACCTATTCACCTGCAATTAAGAAAGCTTCGGTCACGGTTTTTACCGATGTCGATTGCGGTTACTGCCAAAAGCTGCATCGCGAGATGGCGAATTATCTAAATGCGGGTATTGAAGTGAGTTATTTGGCCTATCCACGCGCTGGTGTAGGTAGCGCTTCTTACAATAAAATCGTTAATGCATGGTGCGCTGAAGATAAAAATGACGCGATGACGCGGTTAAAATCGGGTCAGTCAGTTGATAGTGTGAATTGTGAAAATCCCGTAGCAGATCAGTATCAGATGGCTATAGATATGGGCATTAGAGGTACGCCGGCAATTATTCTTGAGTCTGGGCAGCTTGTTTCTGGTTACCGCACCTCTGCGGAGTTAGAGAGAATTTTAGGTCTGTAATGATTGTAAACTTCAGTCGCTAATGATTTAGTGGCTTTCCCTCTCTTAATGCCGCCTCTGCAGCGGTATTAACCCTTTGTATTTTCTTCGTTTATCTCTACAATATGCGGTCTTATTTGACACGAGCTTTAAGGGCTTGTGTGTGGGAGTAAATTAGCCCATTAGAGCTGATTAAAACTCTGTTAAATCAAACTGTTATTTGTAAAGAGGGCGTCTCTTGAAACCTGTTAATGTTGGAATTTGTGGTCTGGGCACTGTTGGTGGCGGGACGTTCAATGTATTAAAGCGCAATGCCAGTGAAATTTCACGTCGTGCTGGTCGTGATATCGTGGTTTCCCATGTGGGTATGCGTCAAACTAAAGCAGGTTTTGATTTTGACGGCTGTGCGATTAGCAATGATATTTTTGACGTTGCACGTGATCCAGAAATAGACGTTGTTTGTGAACTGATCGGTGGTTACGACATCGCCTTTGAGTTGGTGATGACAGCGATTGAAAATGGCAAGCATGTGGTTACTGCCAACAAAGCACTGATCGCTGAACGTGGTAATGAGATTTTTGCCGCCGCTAAAGCTAAAGGTGTTGTGGTTGCTTATGAAGCGGCGGTTGCTGGCGGCATCCCCATCATCAAGGCGATGCGTGAAGGTTTCTCGGGCAACAAAATTAACTGGTTGGCCGGTATTATTAACGGCACCGGGAACTTCATTCTGACCGAAATGCGTGACAAGGGCCGTTCTTTTGAAGATGTGCTCAAGGAAGCTCAAGAGCTGGGTTATGCCGAAGCCGATCCGACCTTTGACGTGGAAGGCATTGATGCCTGTCACAAGCTGACGATACTTTCTTCTATCGCCTTTGGTATTCCTCTGCAATTCGAAAAAGCTTACACCGAAGGCATTAGCGAAATTACAGCGCAAGATGTGACCTATGCCGAAGAGCTAGGTTATCGCATTAAACACTTGGGTATCAGCAAGCGCACTGACAACGGCATTGAGCTGCGTGTTCACCCAACCCTAGTACCTGACACACGTTTGCTGGCCAATGTTGACGGCGTGATGAATGCTGTTGTTGTACACGGTGATGCCGTTGGTCCAACGTTACATTACGGTGCGGGTGCTGGCGCTGAACCAACAGCTTCTGCTGTGGTTGCTGACATCGTTGATGTGGTGCGTGCGCTTGATCTAAATGATGTGCAGCGTGTACCACCGTTAGGTTTCCACGATCAGCAAACGGATTTACCAATTCTGCCAATCGAAGCCATTGAAAGTGCCTATTACCTGCGTCTGCAAGTGGAAGACCGTGCCGGTGTGATGGCCGACGTTGCTAAAATCCTTGGCGAACAGGACATCAGCATGGAAGCCATTCTTCAGAAAGAGCCTCAGCAAATTGGTGGCGAAGCGAGCATTATTTTGCTGACGCGCAAAGTGCTTGAAAGCAATATGAACAGCGCTATCAGGGCGATTGAAGCCTTGGACTCAACACGCGGTAAAGTAATGCGCATCCGTGTTGAAACGTTGAAAGACTAGATCTAACGATTAGTGTTCGGACAGACATTATTTTAGCTCTTAATATTACTAGAACAGCAGGAAGTAAAACTCAGTGAAATATATCAGTACGCGCGGTCAGGCTCCGGCCCTACAATTTGAAGATGTTCTGCTGACAGGTCTGGCTAGTGATGGCGGTCTGTATGTGCCTGAAACTCTGCCGCATTATAGTATTGAAGAAATCGCTTCTTGGTCTGAACTGAGCTATGCCGAGTTGGCCTATAAAGTGATTCAACCCTTTGTGGACGGCGCGATTCCTGATGCAGATCTGAAAGGTCTGATTGATGAAACCTATGCGGGTTTTGATCACGATGCCGTGGCGCCGCTTAAGCAGCTGGGTGATAACGAATGGGTGATGGAATTATTCCACGGCCCAACGTTGGCGTTTAAAGATTTCGCCCTGCAACTGTTGGGCCGCCTGCTCGATTACATCCTGCAACGCAATAACAAGCGTGTAGCTATTGTTGGCGCGACTTCTGGTGATACCGGCTCAGCGGCGATTGAAGGCTGTCGTCGTTGTGATAATGTCGATATTTACATCATGCACCCGCACAACCGTGTATCCGATGTACAACGTAAACAGATGACCACGGTGATGGGCGATAACATCCATAACCTGGCGATTGAAGGCAACTTCGATGACTGCCAACAAATGGTCAAAGCTTGTTTTGCAGACCAATCTTTCTTGGGCGGCGAACGTTCGCTGGTGGCGGTTAACTCCATCAACTGGGCGCGTATCATGTCGCAGATTGTGTACTACTTCCATGCGGCATTGTCGCTGGGTGGGCCGCATCGCGAAGTGTCTTTCTCCGTACCTACCGGTAATTTTGGTGATATTTTTGCCGGTTACTTGGCTAAGAAAATGGGGCTGCCGGTTGCCCAACTTGTTGTGGCAACCAACAAAAATGACATTCTGCACCGTTGCATCAGCAGCAACGATTACAGCAAACAAACACTGGATCACACCTTGTCGCCAAGCATGGACATCATGGTGTCCAGCAACTTTGAGCGTCTGCTGTTTGATATGTATGAACGTGATGGTGCCGCCGTATCGAACCTGATTGAGCGTTTTGGCAATGGCTCAGCTGAGCTGGATCAAGCTGCGTGGCAACGTATCAGCGAGCTGTTTGATAGCTACAGTGTTGATGATGAAGTGACCTGTGCAACGATTGCTGAGGTGTTTGAAAACACGGGTGAGTTACTTGATCCGCACACAGCCATCGGTTTGAAAGCAGCACGTGAATGTAACCGTGATACTTCTATTCCAATGGTGACGTTGGCGACAGCACACCCGGTTAAATTCCCGGAAGCGGTACTTAAAGCGGGTTGTGAAGAGCCTAAACTGCCGCATCACATGGCTGATCTGTTCGAGCGTGAAGAACGTTTCCAAGTAGTTCCTAACGACCTCAACGCCGTTAAGGCGATTGTTACCTCTAGCTAGTTTTAGTAAAAACCTTTCTCATGATAGGGATAAAACGAATTGTTCAACGCCGTGTTGATGACGCGGCGCTGACGTCCCTTGCAGCTGTACTGCCTGATCTTCACCCTGTCCTTCAGCGTGTCTACGCGGCGCGAGGGATTGCTTCGAAAGATGAGCTATCGCTCAATCTGAAAGACCTTTTACCCTTCCATAATATCAAAGGTATCGATGCCGCTGTTGCTGTGTTGAAAACAGCCCTTGCCGAGCAGCAATATATCCTGATTGTTGGTGACTTTGACTGTGATGGTGCAACCAGTACGGCGTTGGCTATTCGCGCCTTACGTTCGATGGGGGCGCAACAGGTCGATTATCTGGTGCCTAACCGTTTTGAATACGGTTACGGACTGACACCTGAAATTGTCGATGTCGCAAAAACACAGTCGCCGGATGTGATTGTGACGGTGGATAACGGTATTGCCAGCCTGGCCGGTGTGCAGCGGGCAAAAGAAGCAGGTATCAAAGTGGTGATTACCGATCATCACTTGGCGGGTGACGAGTTGCCTGATGCTGATGCCACCGTAAACCCCAACCAGCCCGGTTGTGAATTTGGCAGTAAAAACGCCGCCGGTGTGGGTGTTATTTTTTATGTCATGCTGGCGTTACGCACGGCGTTGCGAGAAAGCGGCTGGTTTGAAAATCAAAAAATTCCAGAGCCCAATTTAGCCGAATTGCTGGATCTTGTGGCGCTGGGTACTGTCGCAGATGTGGTGCCGCTGGATCACAATAACCGTATTTTGGTGGAGCAGGGCTTGCGCCGCATGCGCGCAGGTAAATGCTGTGAGGGAATTATTGCGCTGCTAAGGGTTGCTGGGCGAGAGCCTGAATATATCGTTTCCAGTGATCTGGGTTTTGCTGCCGGGCCGCGTCTCAACGCAGCGGGGCGACTGGATGATATGTCGTTCGGCATTGAATGCTTGCTCACTGACGACGCCAATGTGGCCATGGACATGGCCCGTGAGCTCGATGACCTCAACCGCCATCGTAAGGACATTGAAGCCGATATGAAAGCGCAGGCCATGGCAAACCTTAATGCTATGGATTTAACGGCTGAAACCGCCGATGTGGGCCTGTGTTTATATAATCCGGATTGGCATCAGGGCGTGATTGGTATTTTGGCTTCACGTGTTAAAGAACAGTTTAACCGTCCTGTGATTGCCTTTGCAGATGCTTCTGATGAAGAGATAAAAGGCTCGGCGCGCTCGATTCCCGGTTTTCATATTCGTGATGCGCTGGATATTGTTGCTAAGCGCCATCCAGAATTACTGCAAAAGTTTGGCGGCCACGCAATGGCGGCGGGTTTATCTCTTCAGAAAAAAGATTTGCCTGCTTTTTCAGCGGTTTTTAATGAGGTTGCGACTCAGCAGTTAAGTGCTGATGCGCTACAGGCTGAATTACAGACCGACGGGGCGCTTATGGGCAGTGAATGCAGTATGGAGCTAGCCCATTCGCTCAATCAAGCGGGTCCTTGGGGACAGGGGTTTTTGCAGCCCATGTTTGAGGGTGAATTTGCCGTTAGCCAGCAGCGATTGGTCGGTGAAAAGCATTTGAAGTTACAGCTGATCGATGAAAAAAGCGGGCAAAGCCATGATGCCATTGCCTTTTTTATCGATTTGGAGGTTTGGCCCAACGAGGCTAAGCGTATAAAGCTGGTTTATAAACTCGACATTAACCGTTTTCGTGGCAATGAAACTCTGCAGTTGATGGTCGAATATTTACAGCCTTTGTGGCCGTGATTACTGTTTCACCTGACGGTTATGGACAAGTAACCCGGGGCCAGTATTTTTCCAGTAATTCATCGGCCGGTATCGGGTGACTGAACAGGTAGCCCTGAAATAGTTCGCACCCCATGTTTTGTAGGCAGATTTTTTCAGCCTCTGTTTCTATGCCTTCGGCGATACAGGAAAGCTGTAAGCTTTTCGAGAGATCAAGAATTGCTTTCACCACGCCCAATTTCTTGCTGTCATTCTCAATCCCCTGAACGAAGGATTGATCGATTTTCAGGGTGTCCAGTGGTAAATCAAGCAGGTATGTCAGTGATGAAAAACCGGTGCCAAAATCATCAATGGCAATACGAATGCCTTTTTCTCTTAATTCATTAAGTATCAGTTTTGTTAGCTCCATGTTGTGCAGAAATACGTTTTCAGTAATTTCCAGTTCCAGCGCAGAGAAGGGAAGATGGTGGCGTTGTAATGCTGAGGTTACGGTTTTTACAAACTCCTGTGAATGCAAAAAAACTTTGGCTGAGATGTTTACGGAAACAAATAGCTCTGGCTGGTGCTGACGTAGCTGCTTTAAGGTTGTTAGGCTCTGTTCCAAGACCCAATAGGTAATCTCTTCGATAATCAGGCTTTCCTCGGCGATGGGGATGAAATCGACAGGGCTAATGGGCCCCATTTCTGGGTGTGACCAGCGAAGTAGTGCTTCAACGCCCTGCACCTTGTTGCTGTCGACTAGGGGTTGGAACACTATATGTAATTCGCCATTGCTAATGGCGTGGCGCAGCGCATTATCAATATGTTGCTGGCGATTAATTTTTTCAGAGAGCGTTTGGGTGAAAAACTGGTAATTGTTCCGTCCCTGCTCCTTGGCGTGATACATCGCAATATCGGCAAATTTGATTAAATCCGCTGCCTTTCTGCTGTGGTCGGGGTACAGGCTAATCCCAATGCTGGCACCGATAAACAGTTTATGTGCCTTGACCATAAAGGGGGATTTTAATGCGTCGATAATGCCGACAGCAATTTGCGCGGCGACATCCTTATTGTCGATATTCGGCAGGATGATGATAAATTCATCGCCGCCTAGACGAGCCATTAAATCGATATCGGGAATAACGCTGCTGATACGGCGTGTTACGCTACGCAGCAGACTGTCGCCGATATCATGCCCCAGACTGTCGTTAGTGCTCTTAAAATTATCAAGATCGATAAAAAGCAGGGCAAGAGGAGTGCTACTTTTATTCGATAGGTATTCGTTCAACGTTTTGTGGAACTGAGCTCGATTTGGCAAACCAGTGAGTGAATCGTGGTGGGCTTGGTGTTGTAGTTGTTTTTGTATATTGAGGCGCTCCAGAGCGGCGCCCATGATGCAGCCCATCGTGGTAAAAAGTTCTTTGAGCTTTTCCCCGTCATTAATCGCCTGATCAGTTGCCGTACAAACAATTCCTGCAACCTGTTGTTGGATGTATATGGGGGTATTCCAACCGCTCACTAAGCCGGATTTTGATAACAGTTTATGCTCTAGATATTCCTGATTCTTAAAATCAGCAAAAAAGCGCGGTTCACCTTCTTGCATTACTGTATTGAGAATAGAGTTTTCCTGAGCTGGGAAAATTTCGTAGGGCAGTGACTGCGTTGTTTCGCAAAGATACTTAACCTTAAAGGCCGATTTATCTTCGGTAGGTGTAATAAAACAGGTTCGTTTGGCCGGAACTAGATTTTCTATTGAATGCAGAATCGCTTTAAAAATTTCAGGCTCGCTAGCGGCGGTAGATAAACTGTCTGCACAGCTGTTCAGTATTTCCAACTGTTGAGAATAATGCCGATACCCCAGCATTGAGACTCGTGTTTTCTCCAGCAGTTGCTGTCGTTCCAGATACGTCGAGAGCAAGGTGACGACAAGTGACATTAACGCCAGAGTATTTTGGTCATAGAGATTTGCATGCTTACTGGCAATGTTGATTGAGCCAATGGCTTCGCCAGCAATAATGAGCGGTGAGTTGATGATGCTCCTGATACCCTGTTGAAATAATAATTGGCTGTCGATTAATGGGCTGTCTGCGTCGAGAATATTAAGTTGAGGCGTTTTTGCTTTTATCGCATCACCGACGTGTGTGTTATCAACGGGTAGTGTTTTACCAATAGGCAGCATTCCTTCCGAGCCATGTAACGAAAATATCTCCAATGCGGTGTGATCAGGATTAAGTAGCGTAACGCTGCAGCGATCTGCGGGTAGTAACTCTGGTAAGTGCAGGGCGAGGCTTGCATAGATTTCTTTGACAGTAGCAGACTGGTTGATAGCGATAATAAAGTTGCTGAGGGCAACTGATGACTTGGGGTTTTCAAAAAAAAGGTCGGTGTTGTCGGAGAGCATCGATAACTCGTTTGCAGCCAGAGCTGCACTTGTTGTAGTAATCCATGCGGATAGTAAATTAGAGGCGTTTGTCTCAATTACAGGTAGGTCCGTTCCCCTAATAGTACATTAAAAATAATGTTTAGAGCAGTTAGGTGGAATTACCAGCTGTATAGATTCCAAGCCTCTCTTTTTGTTCGAGTAACTCTGTTCGTTTAGCTTAATGGAAAAAGCAAAAAAAATTTTAGGTGAGCTTATGATCAGTTGCTTTAAAAGAGATAAGCGCTTTACCTAGATTACATTTTGTATGGTTGTCAGAACTGTTCCCGCCAAAAAATAATACGATCATTACCACGGTATTGCCCAAACAGTGCGCGGGCGGAGGGATCGTCGTCGGTCGTGTCGCCGTTAAAATTAAACTCCAACCAATCGGGTACATCCAAGCTGATATCAAGGGGGCCTATGGTGTTGGGTGCACCCAGAATCAGGTTGCGGATATGGGAGGTCGATAGCGGGTAGGTTTTGGAAGATAGACTGGCTTCTGTTAATGAATCGCCGGGCATTGGCACTGGGTCGGTAATGATGAAGTCGGTGTTAGTGATAAGGGTGACGTTGCCGTCAAAGGTGTTCACAGAGCACAAGTCGGTGCTGCTGTTGATAAAAGTGTTACTTGACCAGTATTCAGTGCGCACTGGGATTTCCAAGTTCAGCATTTCAGGGCCATAGGCATTATCGATGACCAGTCTGCCGTAGCGCTGAACGCCGGGGTCGGCCGTGTTATGCGTTTGCACATGATCATTGCCAGGGTTGTTGTCGGTATCCAGGTTGAGAGCGCTATTTTGCACTGTGACGCCGTCGGTATCGCTCGGAACAACGCCAATGGTTAGCGCAAAGGGCCCGTCAGTTGTGCTGACGAAGGCTGTGCCAAGGCGAGCCAGCTTAAGGGTTGAGCTGGCTGAGCCCACGCCGTTAATCCACGTCACGCTGTTTGCTGAGTTGCTCAGACGTGAACTCAGGAGCACGGGGCTGGCGGAGATGCTGTTATCAAGGCCTCCAAAACTGAAGTCGGTTAAGGTATTGGGGAGCCTGGCAAAGCTATCTTTGTAATTTTTGGTGGTGACGCCGGCGGTATTTTTTGCCGTTATGGTGTAGTTGCTAATAAAGTCCTGGCTCAGATAAGTAAAGCCACCGCTGATGCAGGCTTCTGCTATCAAGCCTTCGCTGATATCAAAATGATCAGGATAAAAGCGACCGACATTGGCGCTGCTGGAGGCGGCAATGGTTTCACCTAGGTAACTAGGTGGCGTAGCTGTGATGGTAAAAACGCCCACTTCGGAAACACTTTCGTTGCTTAGCGTATGGCTGCCATTATCGGCGGCGGCCATATTGAAACTGGTAACGCCCAAGTTGGCATTAGTGCCTGACGACGGCGCGACTAGGTTTGAGGATAGAACAATATTGTTAAGCTGGAAATTAGGCGTAGTGGCATTGTCGGTACAGAAGTCGGTGTTGCTTTCACCGTTGCTTTGCCAAGCAACACCTTTGACGCTCAAGTTAAAGGTTTTACCGGCTTTTTTGAACAGGCTACAGTCAGGATCGCTAGGGTCGATGGGGACGCCGGAGGTGCAGCCTGAGTTGCTGTCGGTTACTTCAACACACAAACCGGCCGGTTTGACGACAAAATCATTACTGCTGCCGGTCATATAATTGCCGGAGGCGGTGCTGTCAACTAACGGAATATTGTAGCGAGCATGCAGGCGAATCTGTCCGGCATCCGGGTAGTTGAGTTTGAAGGTGGCTGTTGCGTCGCTGACGTTACCAAAGTCCAGTGCAACTGGCACGTAGGTGCTGACGGAGCCGCTGTTATTGGCGCCGATATTGGCGCCGTTGATGGTAACAGGATTGCTACTACAACTGCTAGGCATTAGGCATTCATAGGCTAGGTCGATGTTGTTGTTATTGATCAACACCGCTTCACAGGCGCTATTCTCCGGGTTGGTGCGAATGGCCTGCAATTCCAGCGTTTGTGCGCTAGGTGCAATATCTGAATCTTTGCTCGCAATCTGTACAGCAATTGCATCCGGGATTGTGTTGGCCAGGAAACGGAAACCACTTTCGCTAAACGTCAGATTCTGATCTTCCGACGCCGTTGCCGATCCATTGGTCTCGGAAATGCTGCCGTCGCTGGCATTGATGTTGAGTGTTTCGATGGCGGTGTTTTTCAGCCCCAGTTTCACGCTGCCGTTATCTGCCGCTACAAAGCTGTAACTGGCCGCGCCATCATCAGCGGTACCGTTATTCAGCGTGCCGTTGCCGCTGATAATCGACCAGTCACCATGGTTAGTGGAGGTGGTTAGACTAACGGTATTAAGGTAGCTGGTATCCACCGTATGGTCGGCAAGATGTGCCTTCAGCGTTACAGTTTCTGCGACGCAGGTGATACCGTTACCACTGTGGTTGATGTCGAAATGGTCAGCAGAAGAGGTGGCGCTATCACAGAACCCATGGCTATCCAGGTTGTTCAGATCGGAGGGGGTGTAATTGTAGGTGCTATTTTCTTTAAGGATTAGTTTGTTTTTTGCTGAAATTGCGCCGTTAATCGTGGCATTTTTCTCGATAGTTGTTTCATTCCCTCTAACATAAATAAAGGCATTTATTTCTGCACCCTCTTCAATTTTTAGTTTGCCTTTAAAGAGAAGGAGAACGTTGGCGGGGTTGCCGCCTTTGTTAATGTCGGTATTTTTTTTTATAACTACGTCGTTATCTTTGAAATAAATAACCGCCGTGCCGCTACCGCTAAAGGTCACTTGTGCGCCGTCGCCTAAGCCCCAGCCGGCGTGCTCGAGGACGCCGTCGCTGATGCTGGTGGAATTAAAATCACCCGATGGGCTAATGCTGGGGAAAGGGTTTACTTGAGTGAAGCTGGATACGCTACAACTGTTACCATTGCAAGTGACACCACTCTCAATCGAGTCGACCGAACCTGCCGCAAAGGTTTGCGGCCCAGGAAAGACATCTGAACATTGCGCAGCGTAAACTTTACCTGCCATTACCAGAGTGGTAACAAGAAGCAGCAGAAAAAAGTTTTTCATACACAAGTACCTGATTTGATAATTAAGGGCTTCATTGGTGATCAGTTCATGAGAGCTTTATCAGCCAACGATATCCTTGATGTCATTAGCGGTTTTTTACTTGTAGCTTCTCTCTATTGCAGCCACGGATAGCAGTATAGTCAAGCCTTTTGCATATCGGTTAGATATTGAGCAAATTAAGGTGTTTTGGGTATCTACAAGGAGCTCGCGGAATTCTATCGATGATTACCAAGAATAGTGTGTCTCGTATACAGGACGTTGATCAGGGTTAATAAAGCTCAATTCGATTTTTTCAGCCCACCAATAATCAGCTGTGCTGGTAGACCAATCAATGCAGTGGCGATTAGGTGGACGGTACCTGAGAAAAGTAACGTGATACTGGTTTTTAGGGCTTGATCATACGGTTCCTACATGACCAATAATCAAATATCTCGGCAAAGTTGCGTGGCAGAACATTCAAACTGAACGCCCAATCGGGTAGAATGCCTGCCTTCAAAGTAAACGATAGAGAACCTCGCTCAGCCATGATGGAAACCAACGCAATTACTCAGTCCCTCAAGGATCTTCAGGCGCGCACCGATGTGCTTAGGGGGTATCTTTGACTACGATGAGAAGCAGGATCGTTTGGAAGAAGTCGAGCGCGAACTAGAGGATCCTGCGGTTTGGGATGATCCCGAGCGTGCACAAGCGTTGGGCAAAGAGCGCTCACAGCTCGAAGACATTGTTGCCACTATCGATAATCTGGATGGCGGTATCAGTGACGGCCATGAGCTGTTGGCAATGGCGATCGAAGAAAACGACGAAGATACCGTCGGCGAAGTAACCTCTGAAATTAAACAGCTGGATGTGCTGCTGGCGAAGCTGGAGTTCCGTCGTATGTTCTCTGGTGAGATGGATGCTAACAGTGCCTTTCTTGATATCCAGTCAGGTTCTGGCGGCACCGAGGCGCAGGATTGGGCGGAGATGATTCTGCGTATGTACCTGCGCTGGGGTGAGCAAAAGGGCTTTAAGGTCGAACTGATGGAAGTATCTGCCGGTGAAGTGGCGGGCATCAAAGGTGCGACTATTAAGTTTGAGGGTGAATACGCTTTCGGTTGGTTACGCACTGAAACTGGCGTACATCGTCTGGTACGAAAATCACCGTTTGATTCGGGCAGTCGTCGTCATACCTCTTTTGCAGCGGTGTTTGTTTCGCCGGAAATTGACGATAACATTGAAATCGAGATTAATCCGTCGGATCTGCGTGTTGATACCTACCGTGCCAGTGGTGCTGGTGGGCAGCACGTTAACAAAACCGATTCGGCGGTGCGTATTACCCACGAGCCGACTAACACCGTCGTGCAGTGTCAGAATCAGCGCTCCCAGCACCAAAATAGGGATGCCGCCATGAAGCAGCTGCGTGCCAAGCTCTACGAGCAGGAAATGCAAAAGCGCAGTGATGAGGCGCAGACGCAGGAGGACAATAAATCCGATATCGGTTGGGGCAGCCAGATTCGCTCCTACGTGCTGGATTCCTCGCGCATTAAGGATTTACGCACCAATATAGAAACATCTAATACCCAGGCTGTACTTGATGGCGGTTTGGATATGTTTATTGAAGCCTCGCTGAAAGCAGGCCTGTAGTACTAAAGAAAGCAGTGCTGACGAAAGTACGCAAACGAACTGAATTTAAATTTAACTTAAGAACGTGAAGAACCCATGAGCAACGAAGAACAGAAGCCACAAGACGAAAACAAACTGATCGCCGAACGCCGCGCTAAACTGACCACGCTACGCGAAGAAGCCAGCGCCAATGGTGGCAGCGCTTTCCCTAACAGCTTCCGTCGTGACAGTTATGCAGGCGATTTACAGGAAGCCCATGGCGACAGTGAAAAAGAGGCGTTGGCTGAGCAGGCGAATGTGGTGGCCGTTGCTGGTCGACTGATTCGTAACCGTGGCGCCTTCATGGAAATTCAGGACATGAGCGGCCGTATTCAGTTGTACGTGAATAAAGCGGCGCGTCCGTTCGCCAAGAGTCTGGATCTGGGTGACATCGTTGGTGTGAAAGGCGAGTTGCACAAGTCTGGAAAAGGCGATCTGTACGTTGATATGGGCGAATATGAGTTGCTGACTAAAGCACTGCGTCCATTGCCGGATAAACACCACGGTCTGGCTGATCAGGAGCTACGTTACCGTCAGCGTTATGTCGACCTGATCGTTAACGATGAGTCACGTAATACCTTTATTGCACGGTCAAAAATTGTTGAGTCGATCCGCCATTATTTGGCTTCCAAGCGTTTTCTGGAAGTTGAAACGCCGATGATGCAGGTGATTCCTGGTGGTGCAGCGGCCAAGCCGTTCACGACTTACCACAATGCGCTAGATATGGAGCTGTATCTGCGTATCGCGCCAGAACTATATCTGAAACGTCTGGTAGTAGGTGGTTTTGAGCGTGTATTCGAAATCAACCGTAACTTCCGTAACGAAGGGCTGTCGACACGTCATAACCCAGAATTTACTATGTTGGAATTCTATCAGGCTTACGCTGATTACAACGACCTGATGAATTTGACCGAAGACATGCTGCGTCACGTTGCTCAGGATGTATTGGGCACGACGACTCTGCAATATCAAGGTTCTGAATACGACCTGTCGAAGCCGTTTTTACGTATGTCTGTTGTTGATTCTATTTTGCATTACAACCCAACATTGATGGCTGATGCGGTCAATGAGTTGACTTCTGCCCGTGAAATTGCGGAAGGTCTTGAAATTCCGCTGAAAGATAGCTGGGGTCTGGGTAAGGTGCAGATCGAAATCTTCGAGAAAACCGTTGAACATCGTTTGGATCAACCGACCTTTATCACTGAATATCCAGCGGAAGTGTCACCATTGGCACGCCGTAGCGATACGGATCGCCATGTCACCGATCGCTTTGAATTTTTTGTCGGCGGTCGTGAAATTGCTAATGGTTTCTCCGAGCTTAATGATGCCGAAGATCAGGCTGAGCGTTTCCGCGCTCAAGTATCAGAGAAAGATGCTGGCGATGACGAAGCGATGCATTATGACGAAGACTACATCACTGCGCTGGAATACGGCCTGCCGCCAACGGCCGGTGAGGGTATTGGTATTGATCGTCTGGTAATGCTGTTTACTGATTCGCCATCGATTCGTGATGTGCTGTTGTTCCCGCACATGCGTCCTAGCAGCTAGTAATAATCGTTAGTAGGCTCGCTAAAGCTGATGAAACAAACTGAGCTGGGTTTAGGGTGTGAGCTTCAGTCTGACGAGGCTCTGCTTGATAAAAACGCGGCCGAAGAAGTGGTCACAAATGCTATGAAGTCACTACCGTCTTCATGGCAGACCCATTTGGGCGAAGAATTAGAAAAAGACACTATGCACGAATTGCGTGCATTTCTGGTCAATGAAAAGCAGGCGGGTAAAATCATTTATCCGCCGATGCCGCAACTGTTTAATGCCTTTGATCTGACGCCTTTTGATCGGGTCAAAGTGGTGATTCTGGGGCAAGATCCTTATCACGGGCTGGGCCAAGCGCATGGCCTGTGTTTCTCTGTTCCAAAGGGTGTGCGTCCGCCGCCGTCGCTTAAAAATATCTTTAAAGAAATTAATGCAGAACTTGGAGTTGAGTTTGCTGCTAACGGCTGTCTGACATCCTGGGCTGAGCAGGGTGTGTTGTTGTTGAATTCAGTGCTGACGGTTGAGAAGAGTAATGCAGGCTCACATCAGGGCAAAGGCTGGGAGTCTTTTACTGATCGTGTCATTGAAATTTTGAACGAGCAACATGAAGGGTTAGTGTTTCTGTTGTGGGGTAAATACGCACAGGACAAAGCATCGGTGATTGATCGCGCTCGCCATCAGGTATTAACGTCACCACACCCGTCACCCTTTTCCGCGCATCGCGGTTTTCTGGGTAACGGTCACTTTGTTAAGGCTAATGAATATTTACAGGCTCAGGGAAGGGCGCCGATTGACTGGTGCCTCCATTAATTCCGCTTTGTGTAAAATTTTTAATGTCTGGTTGCTAGTGGTATTTAAATAGTTAATTGAAGTATAAGTATGATAAATATTTCTTGGATGTTAGTGCTAGTGAAATGGGGCGATTGCGAGTATCATTTCTGAGTTTTTTGCTGGCCTTCTATGGTTTTTGAGGGCGGAAGCGTCCGGGCCAATGCCCGATTATAGATTTAACCCGATTAAATATAGGTAGAGAATAAACATGGCAACGATTATTGATGGTAAGGCTTTTGCAGCCAAACTGCGTGTAAAAGTTAAAGGATTGTCTGATGAGCTGAAAGCTAGCCACAACGTGACGCCAGGTCTGGCGGTTGTGATTGTTGGTGAAGATCCAGCGAGCCAGGTTTACGTACGTAGTAAAGGTAAGCAAGCAACTGAAGTAGGTTTTAACTCCTACGAGCACAAATTACCTGCAACAACTGAGCGTGATGAGCTGGTTGCACTGATTGATAACCTGAACGCTGATGATAACGTTCACGGTATCTTGGTTCAGCTGCCTCTGCCTAAGCACATTGCTGAAGAAGAAATTATTAACCGTATCGATGCGTCTAAAGACGTTGATGGTTTCCATATTGTTAACTCTGGCCTGCTGGCTACTGGCGGTAAAGGTTTCGTACCTTGTACGCCGCTGGGTTGCACAATGTTGTTGAAAGATCATCTCGGTGACCTGTCTGGTCTGAACGCGGTTGTTGTGGGTCGTTCCAACATCGTTGGTAAGCCGATGTCTTCTCTGTTGCTGCAAGAAAGCTGCACAGTGACTGTTGCACACTCTCGTACTAAAGATCTGCCAAGCGTTGTTCGCCAAGCGGATATCGTTGTTGCTGCAGTTGGCCGTCCTGAAATGGTTCTGGGTGACTGGATCAAGCCGGGCGCGACTGTTATTGATGTAGGCATCAACCGTATCGAAGTTGAAGTCGATGGCGAAACTAAAACTCGCCTAGTTGGTGATGTTCATTACGAATCAGCGTCAGCAGTTGCTGGTGCAATCACTCCTGTACCAGGTGGTGTTGGTCCAATGACAATTGCGTGTCTGTTATATAACACACTGCAATCAGCTTACCGTCGTGTTGGTATTGAATTGCCAGACGATCGCGTATAACTCGCCAAGAGTTTAGCGATAGCTTATAAAAAGCCCGGCTAATTAGCCGGGCTTTTTTGTGTCTGTAAATTTTTTTTAAGGAATA
>Ga0209395_1000966_pt1 | contig 41394 bp, 39 predicted proteins | sample GOMGulsemesocosm_3_FD_184635 | JGI IMG/M metagenome (GOLD analysis project Ga0209395, IMG submission 184635) | Methane-oxidizing microbial communities from mesocosms in the Gulf of Mexico - GOM9D Gulf of Mexico (SPAdes) (version 2) | ecosystem: Environmental > Aquatic > Marine > Cold seeps...
TTTGTGGCAGAAATACGTGAGATTGTGTTGCGTAACTATCTCTTTCACTATTTTTAGATGCGGAAAAAAAACCATCCAAATCACCCCACTTTGTCATAGCCTGCGCTCTCGCCCAAGGAAGTTTATGAATAACATATGGCTGATTTATTCGAGCCATAATACATGCCAGTGCTCTAACGGCTAGCCCATCGACACCATCTTTTAGATCAATATGATAAGGCACCCAGTGCTGCTTAGTACCCATAGAAATTATATGCGGAGCATGAGAAACCGCAGTAGCACTATGAATAATCAATAAAAAGCACATTAAACTTCTTTTCATAGACAGCTCGGCTCTTAACGTTGGGGAAACAATGTATAGCTCATCATTTTGCGCGACTGAAAAACAGTTCAGAAAACGAAAAACACCCACTCTTTTACTCTGCCAAGAGATACAACGATGACGAGAATTAACTAACGGCTGCACTAACGATTACAGCTACGAGTGACGATGCCAGATTTCGGCGCCAAAGAGAAGCGGATTCAGCAAAAACCAAACGACTATACGACCCTGTAAATATTCCTGTGTAACCACCAAGCCGGAAACTGGAGAGGATATCAGCTAGTATCAATACTCGCACCGACAGGTTAAAGCTGCAGCACTCACACTAGGGCAATATTCATGTCAGACTCCTAGAGCGACCACAATGCTCACAACCGCCGCTCAAGCTACCAGTAAGAGTATAGCTAATGTCACAAATGCTACGATCACCTTACTCAAATCGTTATACGTCGTTGCATATACCTTCTCAGCGTACAACCAGGAGATAATTATGCGTGATAAGCACCATCGCGAGGCAACTCTCAGTTAGCTTATAATGCGACCTAGGTAACTGCCTCTGTGCCAGCGGCGCAACGTCCCCGGGCGATTTTTTTGGAAATCAACTTATCTAGCAACCCTAGTACAAGCTACCCCTCCGGCTTAACGTTAACTGCATTAAAATGTAAAAACTATTTACAGTGAAACATCACCGCACGACTATTTCTCAGTGTGTAACATATGCGCAGCAGGATTCTACAATGCAACAACTCTAATCAATGGCTTACTAATCGGAAAAAACAATAATAAAACTCACTCTCATCTATTTTCAGTATCGTGGAATGTGTCACTACATTCGTCGTCCCATAAGCCACTACGTAGTTTACCCGCAGCAAAACACTACTACATCCTATTACATTTTTCAGTCATTAACCGTTGGGAGACTATTAATTGCTCTGGCACTACTTAACCAACTCATGTGATACCCACCGAAAAATAAAACCCAAAGGCCTTGAGAATTCATACCTAACGAATATCTATAATCCTCCCATTGTAGACATGCGAATGGAAGATGTACTGCAGGTCTGTCATCACTACTTCTCACCACTGCCCGGCTTGAAAATGAACACCCGTTATCCTACAAATGATTTTTGGGGCGTTTTCGGTCAATGACAAAAATACAGTTAACAGCACTGTTCTTAATGTCGTTTGTACTGCTGTGCTTATGGCTGCGCCAATGAACCGAGATGTGCGTAGCGTATCGCGCCAAGGCAATGAAAAACTTGCTGAGTAAGCGCTTGATCGTGCTAAAATACAGCGGACAGCATTGCTATTGCTGCTTGCCGGAAGCAGCGACCCTTTATATTGTCCGTATTGACTTCAACCGCCTAATGCAGGAACCCTGGCGACAATTTCAACCACCATTGAAGATAGTGCCACTATGACGCAAACCACCACCAATCCAGACAACTCAATGGCTATTGCCAAGCAAGACTGGGACTACCCCAACCCCTTTGTTATAACAGCAACAGTGCTACAAGCCGATATCGATAGTTATAACCATGTCAATAACTCAGTCTATATTCGCTGGCTCGATGAATGCGCCCGGCAGCACTCCAAACGGGTTGGTATCGATAGTGAACAGGCAGGAGAATTGGGCTACGGCATGGCTGTTAGGGACAGTTACGTCAGCTATGTTCGCGCGGCGTATCTAGGCGACATCCTGCTGATTGCCAATTGGATGACTCGATGCGACGGGAAGTTGCGCGCCACACGGGAGTTTCAAATAGTCCGGGCCGGCGACGGTGCGCTAATTACTCGAGCAAAGCTAGATTATGTGTGCATCAATCTAAAATCGGGGAAACCCAGCAGAATGCCGCCGATATTCGTGGACAACTACCGCGCACAAGAATCTGGCCAATAGCACTTCCGGCGTTGACAGAGCAGAACTTTGAGTCTGAAGCGCGGGGAGCGGGGATAGCCCGATCCATGTAAATAGTCGTAGCATGGTTGCAGGCAGCGACGAAGAAACGCAAAAATACCGTGATCATTTGCAACAACATGACGCCAAAGGCTTGTTTCATCGCCGAACCGTAAAAGCAGTCACAATGGGCCGAGGTAAATAGGCCCTGATTCTCGACGAGAATCACCGCAAGCACCGCTGTATTACTACTACAGTACTACCGCGAGACTACTCGCCACCTGCAATTACGCCTGTAAGTTAACCACACTTAATAGTTAAAACGGTTCGGGAACGTCTTCGCCAAGTAGGCGTGGTCACAATACCCGACTTGCCTCATAACCGGTAGGGATATCGTGGTTTCCAGTCACTACTTCTGGTAACTTTACCTAGTCATTTTCTTAACAAAAACAACCACATATAGTGCCATAGTAAAACTACCTGCGAAGGCTTCGACAGCGGCAATGGCCCGGGTCGCCCCCACCGGCGTCACATCACCATAGCCTAGAGTAGTAAAAGTAACAACGCTGAAGTATAGACACGATATAAAGTGGTTCAAATTCTCCATTAGCGAGAACCGGGTATTCAACCCCAGCTCCTGCCCCTGATAGATAACACCAGCTGCGAAAAAATAACAGGCGGCGCAGAACACAATAAATGCGAGAGAAAATAACACCACCCGTATCGGTTTTTCTCCATAGCCGCAGAATATATCTACTAGATAGGAAATAGCCCTCGCCGACGAGGGCTTGGTCATCTGTTTTCGACGCATGACCATCTCACGATGGAAAAAGTCACCGGCTCGTTCAAACAACCCCGAACGCTCTAGGTGAATACGTAAATTTCGGTAGGTTTCTTCAGCCTCCAAATAGAGGTCAGCGGCTTGTTCCCTGTGGCCGCTCTTCTCTTCGGCTAGCGCTTGCTGTTCCTGCAAAATGCGATCGCCCCAGCGAATATTATGAAGCTTAGCATGATCGAGCTCTATGCCTAGTAAATTGGCATTTTCCAAATTCGCGCTCTGTAAATTGGCTGCATTAAAGTTGGCCTTCATAAGTACTGCGCCGCTCAAATCTGCGGAGAACAAGTGAGCATGGGAGAAATTGGCACGGTATAAATCAGCACCTTGCAACCTATAACCCTGTGGGTGGTCTGCAGTTTTAGATAAGTTAATACCGGACAAATCACATCGCCGCAATACAAAACCGCGCAAGTCATTAGATTTTTTGGTCCAACTCTGCAACCGTGCCATGGTGTCGAGCTGCGGTCTATCTGCGCTTGCATTAGTCCAATAATCCCGATCATCAAGGGCAGATTGCGGGGTGGGCATATCCTGGGAATCAGCCATTGATTGCATCCTTAAAAGCCAGACCTCAATTGCCCGGCATTTGAAAAGGGCTAACACTCTCACACAGAACTTAGTATCGAGTAAATTTGCGAAGACTGAAAAACACTCGCTTAACTTCGCTACCAACGCGACCTATTTCAGTATAGCTTACAACAACTCGCAGGACACCGTGTTCAGTAAACTAGCCAACACCAAAACAGTGCCTAGCCCCCTTTTCCCCGTACTGTAAACTATCAGCCCGAGTCTTATTGAATTCATTAAACCATTTAACCAGGGTGGCAATGACCAGCCATGATCTCTTACCAAAGTTAAAGGCCAGTAGATGCCCCTGACTTCATTAGTTGAACGTCGCTAAGCATAACCAACGCTACAATGTGCGCTTTAACACAACTCAGCTAATCACTCTCAGCCACAGGGCAAATCCCTTGGGTCGAAGTACATAGTGATAAGCCAAAAATAAAACCTAACACTAGGAAATATTTTCACCGATAGTTACTACAACAGCCGAGCACGTCAGAAATAGTGTCAAATCATCCAGCATATAATATTAGGCCTGTATTTAACGCATTACAGGCGAGACCAGCAACCACACTTTTCTTGTACGAGACAGCTTTCGGCCCGAGGCCTCATCGGCGGCTAATCGCTGCTCTATGCCCGCTGTGCGCAGCGATCATCACAGCCTATCGACATAGCACCCTCCCCCGAGATACTGCACCACAAAGAGATTTACTAATAGCCGATTGCGCTCTAACGCTGTTGCGCCGACCTATCGCATCCCGGTTTTTGTAGCGACGCTGAGAATCAAGTTACACGATGATACCCCGCTGCGGGTCATGCTCTTAGTGCCGATCTACAACAGGAGAGATTTAACCCTAACGAATCCGCCGAATCGCGAGCGTTGACTACAGCGCTTGGTCGCAATAAAGCTGGCTGGGTACTCATTGCAATCACAAACCCTATCGCGATGCGCCGAATTGCAATCGCAAGTCTTTATGTGCCAAGTACGCCAAGCTGCCTAATTTAGCGTCACTCAACTCAATGATGAAGAATATGGTACTCGGTCTCATTATCAGGGTATTGCTCCCGCAGCTGCAGAATATTCGGCAATATATCAAGGAATGTAGCCACTAACTCGGGGTCAAAATGGATTCCGGCCTGATCGCTGATTAACGCTACCGCCTCATCAACGGGCCAGGCCTGCTTGTAAGGCCGCTCAGACATCAACGCATCAAACACATCACAAATAGACGCAATGCGGCTTTCGATGGCAATTGCGACTCCGGAAATACCGCGGGGATAACCTGAACCATCCCATTTTTCATGGTGATTGACTGCTATAAGGCGTGCCATCGACAATAATTCCGAGCTGTCATCGCCAATAATTTCCCCGCCGATCTGCGCATGCGTTTTCATTATTTCAAATTCATCGATGGTCAACTTACCCGGCTTAAGCAAGATGTCGTCTGGAATTCCTATCTTGCCAACATCGTGCATAGGACTGGCAAACAAAATGAGCTCGGCGCGCTGAGAATCCAGGCCTGCCGCCAGTGCCAGCAACTGGCAACTTCTGCTCATGCGTATGACATGGGCCCCCGTCTCGTTGTCTCGAAACTCACCGGCACGCCCAAGGCGCTGCACAATTTTCAACTGATTAGCACGAACCTCTTGGGTACGCTCTCTTACCTTCTCTTCAAGCTCATCTGCACGATAGCGCTGAGCCAGATAAAATTGGCGGGTTTTGAGCATATTGTGAATGCGCAGTAACACTTCCCAGTTCTTGAACGGCTTAGTGAGAAAGTCCATTGCCCCGGCCACCAGTGCATTAACACGCGTTTCGTCGTCAGACTGGGCGGTTAGTACTAAAATCGGGATAAAATTATCATGTTCCTGCTCAGCAAGCGCAGCCATCACATCAATACCGGACATATGAGGCATGCGCATATCGAGTAAAATCAAATCAAATTGTTCTCGCTGCTGTAGCGACTGAACCTGACGGGGGTCGGTGCTAGAGTGCACGTTTTGATAACCCTCTGCGGCAAGAATATACTCCAGCAATAGAACATTGACCGGCTCGTCGTCGACAATCAGAATTTTCGACTGCAGCAATGTTTCGACCGAATTCAATGGTTATCTCCCATGATACCGGCTCACAGCATGATATAAACGCTTATCAAGATCACGCCGATGCAGGCAGATTGCTAACGCCGCTTACAAGCTTCTACGTAATAGTCTATGCCTCTTTTTCAGCGGGAACAAGAGAGCTTAGGCCCGGACCACCACAAGTCACCCAAAACCTTTTTAAAAAGCTCTGCAGCCTGCGGGGACTACACTACAATTTGAAGCCAGCACCGACGCAAAGATCCCCAACATACCTTGCCCCGACACTCTCAACAATAACGCCTTGCAGCTCCCTACCATAACAAAAGGTACACCCAGTAAGAGGTAAAATTCCACAACCCTACTTTCAATGTCTGCATCGCTACTTCATAGGGTTACTTTTTCCGCCAACTACCGTCCTTTTTTTGAATAAAATCCCCTTTTTTACTTGCCTTTTGAGCGCGCTGAAAAAAGAGCTGTGCGACGTCTTCCATTGATACGCCGTTATTGTTTGCCGTACTTTGAAATTTCGCGCGGCGTTTAGCATTAACACTTTTCACCAGTATTTTGGTCTCCTGCGTAGCAGGTTTTACCACATAACCCACATATCCGTCCTGGCGCTCACCAATGAGACCCTGAGATTTCGCCTGCTGCAGAGCTCCTGCAGCGGCAGTACTGGCCCACATTAGCATGATAAATAAGGGTATAAATGTATACCTGCCCAACTTCAATTGCGTTAATTTATAGATCATGACAAATCCTCGAGGTTAGAATAATTCACTGTCTTCTTCAAAAATCTCATCGAGCTCTTTGTCTACTTTTACTCGAATCTCGTGCTCTATTTTAATATTTAGATTAATTTCAATAGGTTTGTCGGGGACCGCTACTTGTACCGTTGGGGTACAGGCTGACACTAACACCGACGCTGTAAAACAACATAATATGGAATTTAGCTTATTCATAGAAACTCACTCTGCCTGGGCTTGGCGGCTGACTACACCACCTTGCTTGTTGCACTAGGATCTGGGCATTCTCGCTCATTCTAGATTAACACAAGATGAATAAGGCGAATCAATCTCTGGGTAAATGTTGCTGCAATAGCTCAGCAATTGTCCTACCACTTTGCAAGCTGGTGAGCAGTAGGGGGATGTTGTCACTGATAGTAAGATTCAAATTGATTTTCTGGCCGCTGTTCAAATCGGGATTGGCACCTTTCATGGCAATCGCAAAATCTAAGTCTCCCTGTAACGAATACCTCGCATTGGCGAGTAGGCTATCGAAATGGTAATTTGCTAGGGCGTCGTTGACCAACTGCAGCGCCGGATTGCTAGCAGCCAGATCTCGACTACTAGCGGGGCTATAGCGAATAATACCGCCAGGGGCCAGCGCACTCACTGTGCCCGCCTCCATCGCGATACCTTCTTCGCTGATACTCAGCGGCAAGTGTCCGCTCAACAACCCTGAGGCTTCCACATCCGGGTACGAGGCCAGCGCTAGAATTTTTTCTATGTGCAAGCCACTAAGCAATAAGGTCGCCTGCTGGGCTGGGTCGGTTATGTTGTAACGTTGCGGCTCAAGAGCAACAACCCCACCGAGAACATTGAAGTTCAGCTGCTCCAGCGACAGCAGTCCCGCGCCTAACTGCAGGCAACTTTTAAGCTCGGTAAGTGGTAGGCCAACATCGAGAAAATCTACGCTAATACAGGCGGGCCGCGCCGTTTCAATAGCCCCAAAATCCACCGCACGCAGGGAGTAAGTCGCATTCGCCCCGGTAAATACTGCCTCACGATACGCCCCCGCCAATTTACCGACTTCGCCACTACTTTGAGCATGCAATGTCAGCACGTCCCCGTTTTGCTGCCAGGTCGCCGCCGCCGCCATATTAATTTCCCCGGAGTAAATGTCCCAGGCGTAGGGCCAGCCCTCGAACCAGCTAGACAGCGGATTTGACGTAACAAGTGCCGGAACCACCCAATGCAGCCGAGCCTCTCCAAAGCCCGATGAAAAGGCGTGCTCGCCCTCTATTGTCAGCAGCGGGACCTCTCGGTTACTGTTAATATGTCCGGTAATAATGGCATTACCACCACTTACTTCTATTTCTGCCTGTATGGCAATCGGCAGCGGCCAGCCGCTGTGAGTGCCCAGCGGCTCTAGCTGTAAACCCAAGCTGAGTTGGAGCGAAGGGCTACTGACCAACTGCAATTCGGTCAAGCGCACAATACTGGCATAGGGAGTCCCTCCCCAGTACAGCTCGGGAAGCTGCAACTGCATATCAGTCGATTGCAGCTGTATGTTCTTAGTGGCGAAATGATAGTCGATCTGTAACGGTGCAGAGAGCGCCAGATTGGTGTTCCGCATATCCAGGCCCGCCCCCGCAAGTTTTGCGCCGCGAATAAAGCCTCCGGCATCAATCCCCAGCGACAGCCCCTGAGGGCCAACACTAAGGTTGCCACGCAGTTGTAACCCCCAGTCGTTGAGTTGTACTACGTCAATAGTGGCCTCTGCAGCTGTGGCCATAGCTGACCAGCTGGCTCGACAGCTAAACTGGATTTGGGACGAGCAGTGCAAGGCCCCGATCTCAACACCAGCCTGTAACAATCGCTGCTCAGTGCTCAGTCGCACCGAAAGCGTCTTGTGCTCAGTTACCGAATGTATATCTCCGGTAGGTTCCAGCAGCAGATTTAGAGGCTCTGTAATGGACAAATCCAGCTGTATATCGGTATCGTGCTCGAGGCTTAGCGGATAGCGCGAAGCAGTAGCATGTAGCTGTAAATGATTAATCTGCAGGGGGTAAGAGAGCTCCAAAGCGCTGTTCAGATCGTCTGCCAAGTGGGAGCTGAACTCGAGGGTAGCCAACCCGTCCCAAGCGCCGAGCTTGTCAGCCAAAATATCCAACTGCTGCAGCGCCGTTATCGGAAAATGGGCTTTAACCTTCACCTCAAAATCGTCTGCGCGCGGCTGCAGTACAGCTTCGATGCGAATGGGCTGATGGTTATCACTTACCACCGTTAGCTCTAGCAAGCCAGCCGTGGACTTTTTCAACTGAGCACGCACCCCGCGGCCGTGGTAGACGAGCTGTAATAATCGAACACCTCCAACCAGCTTATCAACAGACAGTCGGGAAACAGCGATGGGCTCTTGTTCCCCGCTAACTATATGCAGCTGATCGATAACCACCGAGTTAAAGGGTAGTAGCCAGAACTGATTAACTAAGCCCCCCAGAGAGAGTGAGTCAGCGGGGGCATCAGTCAGTGACGAATCACGTTGCCGTGATGCCCTAGCGGGTATTTCTACCACCAACTTCGCCGCTTTTAAGTCTCCCCATTTGAGCGGAAAGACGGTGAAGTGCAGCACTCCATCGGCCAGTTCAACCTTCGTATCTGAATCGATAAACGTGACTTTCGCCATAGTCAGTCGCAGGCGGTCACGGCCTATCGCCAGCTCGCCGACTGTTTGCAATTGCAGGCCGTAACGGTCTAGACCAAGGTTAAGCAGGAATAGTATAGAACCGGGAATAAATATCGGTACTAGTAGTACCGTTGCCAGTAATACAGTGCCGCTAAGTAGGATTTTACGTTTGGTCATGACAATGACATTTTCGACATAAAAGTAGGCCAAATAGCTGGCTGTCTCGTTGAAAACGATCGCTTGTTAAGGCTAAGCAAGCCTCTTTAAATTATCATTGGCCTGCTAGCTGAAACCCAGGGACAAAACCAGCGCCTGCCAGCGCGGTACCACCAGCACGCTCAGCCACCTTTCATTTTCAATTCGAGATAGCGCTCCTCTAGCTCAATATGTTGTGTCTGCATATTGAGTAGCTCCTGCTGCATTTCCTGTAGCTTATCCGTCAACACTTCGCTGCCTTCCGTGCCGGCCGCGGCACCGCCAGCTTGCAGTTGCGCCAGTAATTTACCATTTTCTTCTTCCAGGCTTGCGATGGTACTGAGCATGTCCCTGCTCTCGTCGGTAAAACCTTTAATCATGGTCTCCAGCCGCTCTATCTCTTCGATGTCTAGGGCCCCCTCTTGGGCAGGGCCGCCCTCCTCCAACTGTTTCTTCAAACTTTCATTTTCTTCGAATGCCCGCGACAGTTCATCCTCAATCAACTGGGCGCAGGTATCAGCCTCTTTGAGAAAACGCTGTTGCTGCTCTAACTGCTCGCTCATATCGACAATGGCTTGGTCTTTCTGTTCCTCAGAGTCAACCAGAAGTAGTTTTTTCTTCAGCTCTTCAATCAACTTGTACTGATCTACAGCCATATTTCGCAGATGCTGCATCTCCTCCTGGTTGGCAAAAACCAACTTGCTGGCGCTGCTGCCAGCGCCGGCCTCAATAGCGGCCTCGGCGGCCGGTGCTCGCCCTGCGCCCTTGGCAATCAAATTCCCCACTTCGTCGAAGGCACCAGAGTACTTATCGAGCAGTGCGTCAAAATCCTCGCCAGCACCGGTCTGTAGCCCCAGCGCCTTCAACTGTTGATAATAGTCATCCGCAAGTTTTTTAGCCTGAGACCACTTGTCTTCCATTTCAAAAAACAGGCGTTTAAACCCTTCTAGATTATCGATTCGCTTTTTAAAGTTCGCGATCTCTTCACTGTCATCGCGCTCCTCTGCCGGCGGCACAGGTGGCGGTGCTGGCTCGGGGGCAGCGCTATTGTAAAATTGAATAATCTGCTGGAATTTGGACTGTAGTACGTCCCAATTGGAGCTATCTTCGTCGCCGGCATAGCGCGCCTCCTTTTCGGCAATTAACAGCGCGTGTCGCAGCGACGTCGCCTGTCGCTCTAGGGACGCATCGGGGGCAATATCTAGAACAATATCCCGATCGGGGTTTAGGGTTTGGTGAAAGTCCCGGGTCCCCTCAATTTCCTCGTCGAGATAGTCGACAAACCCCCTGGGCTTAATCTTATTTTTTTCAGCTAATTCGGCTTTGGCTTTTCCTGTTTCACGCTGGGATTTCTTCAGTGACTTGCGCAGTTTGGCTAATTTGCGCTCGAGCGTACGGATAAGCGTTCTTAATTTCTTAACATTAAAAATCAAAAAGATCGCTATTAACAACAGCACCGCTGCAATTTCTGCAACAATGTATACTACAATAGATGACTCAGTCATAAACTTTTTGACCTAATTGGGGCATATTTGACGGCACTAATGTAACTTCTTACCATAACAGTATCCGCTAAGCCTATGAAACCATAAGAATTCTTATTGATGGATTATGGTACACAGTGAAACGATTCGCTACATAAAGCGGTAAATTAGCAAGCAAAAACCCTTATTAAGCCTTTGATAAGCCCTTAACACAGCCTTAATGTAGTTATACTTATCCGTTATTGCCGGTTCAGACGAACATTTTGGCATTTTTCACGGTTTGAGCAGCGATAGGGGTTAATGTCCAGACCGCCGCGGCGCACATATCGCGCGTACACCGACAACTGCTCTACATCACAGCTCGCCGCAATATCGCGGTAGATACGCTCAACACAATTCTCGTGAAACTCCTGATGCTCGCGATAGCCAATAATATATTTCAGCAGCCCCTCATGGTTAATTTTGGGGCCAGTATATTCAATAATAAGCGTACCCCAGTCAGGCTGCCCGGTAACCGGACACAACGAGCGCAGCAGATGACTGTAGAGCTGTTCCTGCACTCTCGGTTTCTGCTGGCTAAGCAGTGCTGGATCTGGACTATACTCGTTAATACTCACGTCTAATTGATCGAGACAAGACCCTGTCAGCTGCTTATAACCGGCACTAATACTGTATTCAACCTGCATAATATTAACAATAACAGGATGTCCTACGCAGTCACTGAAATCCTGTTTTAAGGTCTTCAGCAACTGATCAACACCGTCAAATGAAGACTGATTGAGTGAGTTAAGATAGAGTTTTAGCGACTTTGATTCGATAATAGCCAGCGACTCACAGGGGAATCGAAATTCGGCGCAGGCCACCTCCGGCTTGCCCTTGTTGTTGAGCCAAGACAGCTCGTAGGCATTCCAGATGTCTTCGCCAAAGAACGGCAACTGTCCATCGTCTAAGCCTAGGGCCGTCCTGGCGCTTTGCCGCGGAATTGCTCGCAGCAACTCCGGTGCATAGGTGGACACATAGACCGACTGTTTCCCCAGAGGCAATTCTCCATCATGCAATGTGCTCACGTTTGCCCTCCGCTACTACTGTAGTATTGATGTATAGTTTTAGCCGCGGCGACGCGTAACGGCCCCCGCTTTAGCGCAAGCTTACAAGCGATCCGTGCAACTGTGCGACATAATACCACGTATTTTACCGGCAATAGAAAACGAACGGTATTCTAGTTATAAGCTGCGCTATACAACTAGCTTTGATAAACTTGCCAGCACGCTACGGTGGCCAACACCAGCTATTACTCGCAATCCACCACCCAACAATGAACAACACAGAGTACTCAATGAGCAAGCCTTTTGATCGATTCACCTACCACCAAACACTGATTGGCGAGTTACTGCAATATTGCACCGCGCAACCGCCCTTTTCTACAGCTATTGTCGATGACGACGATGACGTATTTATGCAGAAACTCCAGCATTTGTCGTCCTTCGATACAGGTCACGCCGATTTTTTCTTTCTGGGACAAGAGCTCATCGTTTTTATCGTAGCCAACTACCCGCACATAACACCGTCAGTTAATCGCGACCTGTTCTGGTACTTCGGCGGCAACTGCCTACATTATGTGTCTGACGATGAACTGCAATGCTTCCAGCAGCTCGAAGAGTTGTTATATGAAAAGGAGCGAGAAGGCATCGACGTTGACTTCAATCAATTGAAAGCTATTGCATTTCAGTTGCATTAAGGCGAAGCCGAGCTACATCACACAGTAGTCGGAGCAACTGGACAGCCGATAAAGGGATTTGACTAAGTCACAGCGAGTTTCAGCGCCGCTGAAACCTTGTGTTTTTAAGAGGGAAAATTGGAGCGGGAAACCAGGTTCGAACTGGCGACCTCAACCTTGGCAAGGTTGCGCTCTACCAACTGAGCTATTCCCGCCCTCAAGGATTTACCCATTTTGCGTCAATTCAGATCCGCTCTACACGCACGCTTCTCGTTGTTGCCACAAAAACTCAACCGAAGCTGAAGGTAAAATGGCGTCCCCTAGGGGGTTCGAACCCCTGTTACCGCCGTGAAAGGGCGGTGTCCTAGGCCTCTAGACGAAGGGGACGCTAAGGTCTCTCTGGCTTCTTAACCGAAGAGGCGCGCATAATAAAAAGCTTCGGGGTAAAGGTCAAGTCAATTAAGACATGACGTCGATTTTAACCCATCAAAAGTTATAACCCTAGGGCCATACACAGCGTAGCCAGGCACAACCTAGAGACAATAAAATGCTGACTATAAACGAGCGGGGCTATTTTTACAGAAAGATTTGGACAAAGTACAGAAAGGAGTTGACTGTATTAAAGGGGAAATATTAGCTGCCGCTAACACTTGGTACATAATATGAGGGAAAATTGGAGCGGGAAACCAGGTTCGAACTGGCGACCTCAACCTTGGCAAGGTTGCGCTCTACCAACTGAGCTATTCCCGCCCTCAAAGCTTTACCAAATCCATGTCAACTTAGATTCGCTCCACGCACAAGCTTCTCTATCTTTGCCACAAAATCAACCGAGGCTGAAGGTAAAAATGGCGTCCCCTAGGGGGTTCGAACCCCTGTTACCGCCGTGAAAGGGCGGTGTCCTAGGCCTCTAGACGAAGGGGACGCTAAGGTCTCTCTGGCTTCTCAACCGAAGAGGCGCGCATAATAAAAAGCTTCGGGGTAAAGGTCAAGTCAATTCTCGTAAATTTAGCAACATTCCGATTTTTAAGCTAAAATTGTATATAAGTCCACCAATAGGGCTGTCGATTACAGTTATTGCCTGTTAACTATTGCAAAGCAACAACGATTTAGCGATGCTTGCTATCGACCTATCGATAACTACTTTGAGCGTACCAACACCCTTATGTCTACAGAAATCATTGTCGCAATAGTCGGTCTCGGGCTTTTTGTATTGGTTATTATCGCTATAACAATGCAGTCTATAGAGAAGAACCAAAAAGAGAAAAAACGCCAACAGGCATTACTCAACGCACGGGCGCGTAATTTTGACTACATGCTCAATGGATTTCCTAGCGGCTTTCTGAGCCGCGACCTTCAGGTTTTAGTGGCTAAAAGCCTGCAGGAAGTCTACCGGCAACTCAGACATTTGCTGCCAAAGGATAAGTCTTACGCCGCGAAGGTCAACCAACTCGACACACAACTAGCTGCGCTCAATCAATCCGACAGCGTGTCCAGCACCGTCACGCTAACGGACAGAGGGCAAATTACAGAAGTTCAGAAGCTGTTAAAGGGGCTCTATAATTTCATCGGTCAGCTGACTAGCGGCAACCGCATCACTGCCGATCAAGCGCGAGCCTACACGGCTCAAGTGAAGGCGCTTATGCTGCAAACCACGATAGATGCGTTAAATGGCGCCATAGCAGAAGCACTCAAGGCCGGTAAGATCCCCCTAGCATTGCATAATCTGAAAATGGTCATCGAAAAGCTCGAGAAAGAAAACCATAGCGGTCAATACACCACAGCCATTGCCAACTACAAATTAAAGGCCGAGGAACTTGGCCAGCAGGGTAAGACGCAAACTAAAGCAACTGAAAAACGCAGGGAAGAGCACGACGCAGAGTGGGACGATATCGCTAAAGAAAGCGATGACACGTGGAAAAAAAAGGCCGTTTACGATTAGCGGATCTACTGCCCTTGCCCACCAACACGTTACCTGCCTGCCAGTCGTAATTTGCGCTAATATTTACTCGACGGCATAAGCGGTTAGCGGTAACAACAACTAACAACCCACACTAATACCCCCCATTACCACGCACAGATGCCAGCCATGGTAGAATCGCTATGTTTTATCTACCCTGCCCCAGCGATCACTCTACAACAGCACTGGCGCCTTCTACCACAATGGATTTACCATGCCCAAGCCACAGATTGAACAGTCCCACAAACTAGCCGATGTTTGTTATGAAATTCGCGGCCCCGTGCTGATCGAGGCCAACCGCCTCGAGGAGGAAGGGCATCGCATACTAAAACTAAATATAGGCAATCCAGCGCCCTTTGGCTTCGATGCACCGGATGAAATCATTCAAGATGTTATTCGACTATTGCCTACCGCTCAGGGTTATTGTGAGTCCAAAGGTCTCTACTCAGCACGCAAAGCTGTCATGCAACACTACCAACAGCAAGGTGTTATGAACATCGATATCGAGGATATCTATCTGGGCAACGGTGCCAGTGAGCTCATTAGCATGTCCATACAAGGTTTAGTGAACAACGGTGATGAAGTATTGGTACCGGCACCGGATTACCCGCTATGGACCGCCTCGGTAGCGCTAGCCGGTGGTAATCCCGTGCACTATCACTGCGACGAAGAGGCCGACTGGTTTCCCGACATTAATGATATTCGGAAAAAAATCACTAGCAGAACCAAGGCGATAGTAGTGATCAACCCCAACAACCCTACCGGCGCGGTCTATTCCAGAGAGCTGTTATTAGACATCGTCGCGTTGGCCGAAGAACATGGATTAGTGGTATTGGCCGATGAGATCTACGACAAGATTCTCTACGATGAAGCGGTGCATATTCCGCTCAGCACACTAGTAAACGACACTTTGTGCTTAACCTTCAACGGCCTATCCAAGGCATATCGCCTAGCGGGTTTTCGCAGCGGCTGGATGATTGTTAGTGGCGCTAAAAGGCGAGCCAAGAGTTATACCGCCGGCTTGGATATTCTCGCATCAATGCGACTGTGTGCCAACGTTCCGGCGCAACATGCCATTCAAACCTGCCTAGGGGGCTATCAGAGCATAAAAGATTTGGTATTACCCAAGGGCCGGCTACTGCAGCAGCGTAATATTGCGCATAAATTGTTAAATGATATTCCCGGGGTGTCTTGCACTAAACCCATGGGCGCTATTTATATGTTCCCAAAAATTGATCTAAAGAAATACCCAATCGTCAACGATGAGCAACTGGTATTGGATTTTCTACTGCAGGAAAAAATACTGCTAGTACAGGGCACCGGTTTCAACTGGCCGCAACATGATCATGTGCGGGTAGTATTTCTACCGCAAATAGACGACCTTAGCCATGCCATCGAACGCTTCGGCGCCTTTTTGGCAAGACTTTAATCGGCGCCGACTGGAGCACCGCGATGAGCGACCTGCATATTGACGACTTCTATAAAGATGTTGCGCTAATTTTTTTGCGTCTGTATGCAACATTTCCCCGCAAGACAATAGTCTATGTAGAAGACATTGCCGGCGACGATCAACCCGATGAGTTTGGCCTGCACAGCGACCGCCATCTAGCCTGCTTTAGCACCCTAGTGTGGCTTGGGGAACAACACTATCTGCGCTACCAACAGCCGATAAAACAAGAAGCCCTCGACCAGGCTGTATTGACTCAACGCGGCTTTATACTGCTGTCATCACTATCCGACGTCATTAGCGATTGCGCAGATAACACTTTGACGACCTGCCCGCATGACCCGCCAAGCAGCCATGTAATGCTACTGCGCAACGCACTTAACAGCGGATCATCGACTGCCATTAAAAATTGTGTTCACTACTTACTGTCACGACAACCCCACTGAACTACGATCCGCTACAACGCTCACAACCGGTAGTGCAGCATTTTCACATTGCGCTGCGCATCGATCTCCGGTAAATCCACCCGGTTATCCAGTCGCGCTATCAGCGTTGCCTCCGGCAGTTCAGCGGCCACGCAATCGGTAAGAAACGTCTCTGACAACTCCGGCGCATTTAAGCACAACAGTAAGTCGCCACCCGCTGTCATCAAACCCGCCATGCGCCGCAACACCCTGACATAGTCTTTAACCGCGATAAAACTGCCTTTTTGTCGCGACGGAGGGTCGATAACCGCAATATCATAGGGCCCCTGTTTTGCCACTTTACTCCAACTACGAAATAGATCGTAGCCCAAAAATTGCACATCTCGGCGCAATTTGTGCTCCTGCTGGTTAATCAAATGATTGTGGCGGCCCACCGCTAGCGCCGCTTTACTCATATCAACATTGACCACCCTATCGGCGCCGCCGGCGATGGCGGCTACCGAGAAAGCGCAGGTATAAGCAAATAGATTGAGTACCCGGCAGTCTTTGGCCCGTTGTTGCAGCCAGTATCGCCCTGGCTCCATATCGAGGAAAAACCCTATATTTTGTTTTTCTCCCAACGATAAACTGTAGCGCAGACCATGCTCTACGGCGCACAAATCACCGGGCAACTGACCCCACAACAGATCAATAGGCCCTCCTCTTAACTGCCTGTGCTGAACTACCGTACAAGTTACCAAGGCTTTAATTGGGTCGAGTACCTTGACAAAATCGCGCCAGTCCCGATCATCTACCGCCTTGTATAAGGTGATTAGTAATACCGGCTGATACCAGTCAATATTAATATAATCCAACTCGCCGTAGCAGTGACCTCGGCCGTGAAAGAGACGCCGGGCACCGCCATCAACACTGCGATTTAACTGTTCGATAACCGCCACTGCAGCGATGTCTAACGCGCCCATTAACATTGCCTCCCTGCGGTTTCAGTCGAGCTATCGTCGATCGTATTACTCACCGTCAGCGGGACTGGCTGAGCCACAGCGTAAATAATCGCATCGTGGTAGCCAGTAATCACCTGCCTAAAACCCGCCATTTTTCTATCGAGCTCCGGGTCACCGCTGTCCACCAGCAGTGGCCGGCCCTCTAACTGGCCTATTTTGGTCTTGGTGGCAACAATCATAATATTCTCAATACCTATACGACGAATCACAGCTGGGCTGAACTGCTGATTACCCCGGCCAATAATATGGCCCTGTCCGCCAATAGCGGTCAGTACAATGGCCACAGGGCCCCGATGTATCGCCAATTGCTGCATAATATCCCGCTCACTCAAATCGGTTGCCACTGGCTGCGCCGCTCTAATAGCGTCCACACCTAACAGCGTATTGGGCAATCCCAATTCCGTCATCACCGCCGCCGGCGTAGTACCGGGGCCGATGAAATAGAGGCAATCATCATCCATTGCCTCGACAATATCGGCGCCTATATCCTGAAGCGTTAGTGGCTCAACTTCGCGTCCGGATGATTTAACTTGCTGTAAAAAACCGACTTGCCGTGGCACCAGTAATTCACCGTAATACTGCGCACGCACCACCCCGTCGCGAAAAGAGGGCTCGTCGATGTCCCTCACCTCAGCCAGAGCAATATCGACCAAGGCGCCGCTAATCAGTTGCTCGACAATAGCCCCAGCTGCCAGTGGAGAGATGGCGTAGACACCGGAATGCATTTTTACCCCTGCAGGTATACCTAATACCGGCAGCGTGTCAGCCACCGCCCGCACAATGTCTCTGGCAGTGCCATCACCACCAGCGAATAATATTAGGTCTACCTCTAGCTCTCGCAGCTTGCGCGCCGCGGCGATTGTATCCTCGGCGCTAGCGGGATCACCGCGCCGCCCGACGGTCACCACTTCCAAACCGAGACCAGAGGCGCAATCAGCTCCCATATCGCCGTCGTAACAAAAAACACTGAAGCGATCACTTAGCGCGCACAACTGGCTCAATGCCAACGCGCTACGCTGTCCCGAACGGGCTATGGCGCCAGCGCTGAGTGCACGCTCGACAATGTCGGCACCGTCACTACCCTTTAGTGCCTGGGCACCACCGATACCCGCCAATGGGTTGATGATTAACCCCAATTTAAATTTTTCACGGCCACTTAGCAAAACTGTCTATCCCCTATGCGGTGCTTGTATTGAGCTGCAACTGAAAACCGACGGTGGCCAGCGCGCTCTGTAGTGAGGGCGACAGCAAATGACTGTTGCCAATACGAAAACCGGCAAACTCGCGCCGCCGCGGGTAGTTTTTGCGTAGCGCGTCAAAGCTATTTGCTCGTTGACGAGCCGTGCTCCCAGCCAACTCGCGACGCAGTCGTCCGTCGTCCTCGGCGATGTTGTAAACTGCCGTAATAGCCTCACCCAGGCCTTGCTCAACAGTGGCTGTCGGATTCAATTGAAAGATACAAGTCTTTTTTGTCGAACTCGCGGGCAATTGTTCAGGCAGGGACAAATAGCGACAACAGGCCTGATAAATCATCCGCGTTCCCGCCAGCTTGCCATCGTAACTATAACCAGCGATATGCGGTGTACCCAAGCTTACCGCCGCCAACAGCGCCGGATCGATAGCCGGCTCACTCTCCCACACATCAAGTATTACGGTGAGATCACTACGCTGCGCCAACAGCTGTTTGAGCGCAAGACCATCAATCACCTCTCCTCGCCCGGCGTTAATCAAGACTGCACCGGGCTTTAATTGCGCCAACTGCGCAAAGCCCAGCAAGTGAAAACTGCCGTGGGGCTCACCGTAACTTAGCGGTGCATGACAGCACACCACATCCGCAGCCAACACCTGCTCCAAGGACGTCATTCCCGCAAAACTATGCTGGGAAATTAACGGATCGTAGCCGTGACAAACAATACCCAAAGCCTGAAGACGCTGGTATAACTGACTACCGACATTACCCATACCGATAATACCCACCGTGCCGCCCGCCAATAACGCACTCAAGAGGCCTGGCTGCCAACACAGCGCACTGAGCACGTATTCCACCACCGAGTTAGCATTGGAACCCGGTGCGTTAGCCCAACCGATACCCCGTTTTGTCAGATAATCTATGTCCAGATGGTCGGTACCAATAGTCGCCGTGGCGACAAACTGTAAAGCACTTGCGGCCACCAGCTGCGCATTTACCGAGGTCACTGATCGCACTAACAGCAGGTCGGCGCTGCGTAATTGCTCGGCGTTAAGTTCGCGGCCATTGACCCGTGTGACAGCCCCTAGCTGCGAAAAATACCTCTCAACATCGGGAATATTTTCGTCTGCTACAATCGTTAAAGGCCCACTCAATATATTCTCCTCAACGCTTAACAGACAACTGCGGAACAGGGCTGTCGGTGCCAGCTATGGACACTATTACAAAGACAGCTGTGACAGGGAGAACTGCGCAGCCTGCAGCTCAGTGGAACGCTGATAAAATGTCGCGAGCTGGTAGCGAAAGCGCTCAGCCCGGACCGGCAAACCTTGTTTACACAGTGTTAACACACGTTGGTAAAGCGCTACTTTAAACGATTCGCCGTCACTGCGCGCACCACTCAAATTGTCGACACTCACCACAAAACGCAGACCACAGGCTTCGCTGAAAATCCATTCCAGCGCCTGCGGCGCCACCTCGACCCGCTCAAAATCTTGCTGCTGCAAGATGCTGCGGCCGTCGGGCTCATACCAGTAACCGTAGTCGATTTGGTCCCGGCGCTGCCGACCGGCGATACACCAATGGGCTATCTCATGTAGGGCGCTGGAAAAATAGCCGTGAGCAAAGACTACGCGATTATAACCACACTGCGCATTAGCCGGTAAATAGATAGGCTCTTTATCACCAACCTCAATACAGGTGTTTTCCGTGCGCTGAAAAAGCGCGTTAAAAAGCCGAATCAAATCTTCGACCCGACGGTCAACACCCCGCAATGCACTGTTCACAGAAGACAGAGGTTCAGACATTGTGAATTCAGACATTGTGGGTTAAACCATTCAAAGCCGTTTGCGCGCCAGCCTCGGAGTTGTCGATAGAGCGTTGCCGCGCCAACATTTCGAAATAGCCGTCGCTAAGCCAAGGTTGCCCTTTTAACAAATGTTCGAGGTACAATTTTTCTGGCAACAGCTGCGGCGCCAAAAGCGCCCTATTGGCGATATAAACCCAGCAATTAATCGAACCGAGCTCACTATTGGCGACGAATACCTCACGGCTATAGCGGTAGGGATTGCCTTCAAAGGGGTCCATTAAGACAATATCTCCAGGCTTGTGCAGCCGGTACAGCACACCCTCCACGACACTACCGGGTTGATAGCGGATATTGGCGTAACCGACTCCCGTCTTGCCACTTGCGCGTTTGTCAAAGCACAGTTTAAAGCCCTGCAATTGCCCCGCAAGCGCCTGAGAAAATGCAATGCCCCGTGCATTCATCCGCTGCGGATTCATATTACTGCCGTAAGCCAAGTACCATTCTGCCACGTAAATCCTTATTTCATATACTATAGATTGACTTACAGGATACAATCACCCAGTAAAACTGTAACCTTTCACACATAATAATATCAATGGCTTTACCCGACATGCTGCACCTGTTAGAAGTGCGCACTATACCACACACGGATTCGCCGCCAGGGCGATAGCATACCGAAGTATTGGCGATCAACATTTATACCTGACTTTCGCTAGTCAACCGGTAATAACTGTGGACAAGAATACATTCAAACTGCTCACAGCTTAACGACAACCAGCGAACTTAATCATAGGACTGAGTTTCAACTTTAGCGCCAATATGCAAAAGCGTACCGACACGGGTACGAACGTATTTTGACTCCACACAAACTACCTTCTCCACCAGGCCAAATCGCCGCCTAGCACTTTTTAATAAAGTAGCGATAGTCTTTGACTCCCTGCTCACTGTGCAACAACTGATGCTGTAAAAATGTACAAAACTTGGGAATATCTCGGGTTGTCGACGGGTCGGTCGCTATGACCTCAACAATATCCCCCGCGGTCATATCTCGAATTTTACCGTGCAACATCATCACCGGCTCCGGGCACAGTAGACCACTTGTATCGAGTATTTCATCAGCTACTAATTCCATAAAACTTCCTGTATTTCTGTTCTGGTACTGTCTCAATACAAGACATTCGTATTATAGGTTTGCTCATCAATGCCCGCCTTTCGGCGATGATGAATTTGCCGCTTAAAATACAGCACAGGTTGTAGCCAGTGCTGTGTTAATCGGGGCACAGAGCTAGTCTTTAGCGATCAAGCTACAGCTCTCACTGAGCGGGTCATAGGCAATAACAATCTGCCCACGCTGCAGCTGCCCTTGCAACTGAGCAACCTTTTCCTCTAAGGTGAACTCTCGGTGACCGTAATCGGTGCCCTCCCGAGTAATGTAATCCTCCATGACTGCCTGCAACAACTCGGCCGACAGCTGGCCCGGGGGTATCTCGATATATTCGTCCAAAAATACTACTCTCTGTAGGGCTAAACCGTTAAAGTCACGGTATTATATTTGAAGCATATCAGCTCAGGCACTTTTTAGCACAACGGGAGAATGTAGCATGACCACAACACTTGTTTTCACCTTTATCGGCGTCGACAAGCCAGGCTTGGTGGAAACCTTGAGCAATACGGTTTCGGAACACGGCGGCAGTTGGCAGCAAAGCCGAATGACCCAATTAGCCGGTCAATTTGCTGGCATTACCCAGGTTCAGGTGGCCAATGCCCAACTGACAGCCTTACAGCAGGCACTACAAGCTCTGTCGGGAGACGATCTAAGCGTTATAATTCAACCGGGACAACCGCCGACGGCCGCGGGCAATGAACAACATGTGCAATTGAGCCTCATCGGCAATGATCGCCCCGGCATATTGATGGAGCTATCTCGAGCCTTGGCCACTCGCAATATCAATGTCAGTGATATGAGCACCCGGGTTATCAGTGCGGCGATGAGTGCCGACTTGTTATTTGAAGCCACCGCCGATATTCACCTACCTCCAAATCAGGACTTGGCTGAGCTGTCCGACTCGCTAGACGATATTGCCAATGATTTGTCCGTTGACATCAGCCTGGACCCTTTGCCTAGCACCACGTAGCCTATGCAGCTCTTTGTCAACGCTTCAGCGAGTCTAAAGTAGGCGGCGCTAACGCTTGAGCAGGCGCGTCAGTATTATACGTAAAGCGGTGAACAGCAGCGCCGCCGTAATCAACAGCAACGTGCCCACCACGCTGATGATAAAAAATCGCAACATGACCTCGGGCTCCACATCGAATATGAAAATGGCGGAGCACACAAAGGTCACAGTAGCAAACAGAGCCAGTAACAAGGTGCGCAGGGAGCGGTTTTTATAGAGTTTTAACATTTTCGAGATATCTTATTGCGGCTAAGAGCCACTGGATGACCAGAGTGGCGCAATGATAGCCACTTTTAGTCTCAGCCGCTACAGTAACAGGCCCTGCAAATCCGTCAGATAGGCAGTTATGGTTGAAAAATCGGTTCTCGGCATCGACTCGATATCACGCCAAGCGGCAATATCACGCGCCATGGTGGACCACAACATTGGCCATAATAGGCAGTGAATAGCGTGCCAGAGCTACGGTAATTTGCCAGCCTCGAGCTGTTTATAATCGCGAAACGCATACCTCCTTCGTAACGGCAGCTTTTTATCGGCAATTGTGTCGCTTGTAGGCAGCACCGGTACAAGACAGTGCTAATTGAGGGGCTTGCCAGCTCCGCTACTGATCACTGACGGCAGGCGTACCCGGCAACAACTGCAGGTTAATGCGGTTATTAACCAGCGCCACCTCATTCCACTGGCCCACGGTGACAGATTCCAGAATTTCTGGATAACGCCGTACGGGCGAGGAAGCACCAAAAGCGACACTATCAATAGCAATGCCCGGATAGCGAGATCGCGCCTGTTGCACAAAGTCCTGAAATGCCTGCGACTGGGCGACCGAGTCTGCCAGTGCACGGCTTCTGCCCAGACCAATAGTACTGCACTCGGCAAGGGCCACGTCAAAGGCCGGCAGCATTTCAATGTCGCGGCCACTGTCTAGGCGAACCTGAGACAGACAAAAATCCCCTACATGGCCCTCAAAACGAACGGTACCGGTAAATCCCGCCGCTGCCAACCGAGGTAATAATGCTTTTAGCAAGTCCAACCGAGCACCGCCCAGAGCAAGCTCACCAAAATCATAACTCTGCCGCTGATTGAGTGACCACTGCAAAGTTTTGTAGAGCTCACCGCTCTCCCTTGCACGGCTGCCCAACTCTGCTTGGGCAGGGATGTACAAAACTAATAACCAGACGGTCGGAGCCAGCCATATTAACGCCACTAGCCACTGCCGCAGGGAGCCGTAAAAGCCAGTAGTGGCCGCGGGCTGGAAAGAGCCCGAAGACGGCTGAGATAGCGTGGCAGTAGCGCTGTCGTAAGTGAAGGGTTGTTGTGGTGCATGGTGCGGCTCTGACGAAATGCTACCGAGGCCCGGAGGCGTAATTTCGTCGTCGTGCAGCGCGCTGCGAGGCACTGCAATAGCGTTAACATGCGGCGCGCTGTCAGTGATTGTAACCTGAGCCGCTGGGGCTTTAGCCACGGTAGCGGTCTTCAACCGTTCCAGCACTTGTAATAACTCACTGTCGCTTCCGGGCTTGCTATAGATGTCTGCGGCGCCTAGAGCTTTGGCCTGGCCAATATACATGGAGCCATTCTTGGTGGTGTGCATTACCACAGGTATATCAGCGAGCATGGGATCACTTCGAATGGCCTTTACCGCCTCAAAACCGTCCATACCCGGCATCATATGGTCCATAAAAATCACCCCAGGCTGATGATCCCTGAGATAAAGCAATGCCTCTTCGCCAGACTCGACCATTGCCACGTCAATATCGAGCTTTTGCAACCTGTTGCGCAGTACCAACCGTGCCGTCTTGGAATCATCGACAATTAGTGCCCGCTCCACTGTAAACTCATACTCCACTGTCAACTCGCCCTATGGTCCGTAACAAACACTACTGCTACTGTTTATAGCCTGCAATGATCTATTTGACAATACTCAGTAATGAGAACAGCCACGCATATCGGCATTACCAAAACCCTACTGCTCAGCTAGCCGCTAGTAGTTAACATTATTGATACAAAAAGCTAAATCAATTACGGCATTGATAAACTATTAACTGCCCACTATCTTGTGCAGATTCAAGCTATTTCCTTATTCCTCACGACGGCAACTGGCACACTGTACAGAAACACCGGCAATAACAATTCTACTCGTGGGTACTAACAGGCGCCAAGTTCACGCTAGCAACGTCTATTAGGCCTATTCCCAGGCCATACTACCGCGCTTCAACAACGTGAAAAGCCGGCCAAGCATTTAACACCGCCTTGATTAAGGTCGCCAACGGAATAGCAAAAAACACTCCCCACAGCCCCCAGAAACCTCCGAACACCAGCACTGCGAGTATAATGGCAACCGGATGTAAATTGACCGCCTCTGAAAAAAGCAACGGCACCAAAACATTGCCATCAAGTGCCTGGATGACACCATAGACAATCAACAGGGTCATAAAGTCAGAGCCAAAGCCCCATTGAAAATACCCAATCATGGCCACCGGCACTGTCACAAAAGCGGCACCAATATAGGGAATCACCACGGACAACCCGACCAAAAGCGCCAGCAAGGCCGCATAGTTTAAGTCCAGGCTAATAAAGGCCACGTAGGAAACACTGCCAACAATCACAATTTCTATAGCCTTGCCGCGTACGTAGTTAGCTACCTGGTCGTTCATTTCATGCCATATTTTGCTGAGCATTGGCCGCTTGTCGGGTAGAAAAGCACTCATCCATTTGAGAATGAGTTGTTGGTCCTTGAGAAAGAAAAACACGAGTATGGGCACTAGTACCAAATAGATGAGCAGTGCCATCACATTAGGCAAATTAGAGATAGAAAAAGACAGCAGCATTTGACCCACTTGACCCAATTCAGAGCGTACCAGCACCATCCATTCCTGTATTTGCTGTTCGTTAAACACACTGGGATAGCGCTCCGTCAATACTAATAGTAATTGCTGCCCCTTTAATAACATGCCCGGCAACTCAGTAAAAAGCGTCGACATTTGATTCCAGGCAAGTGGCAGTACCACCAACATCGCCATAAAAAAGCTGCCTACAAATACCACAAATGCAATTGAGACCGCCAACCACGACGGGATTTTTCGCGCCATCATCTGTAAAATTAGCCCCTCCATCATAAAGGCCAGTATAATACTGGTAATCACCGGTGCTAACACAGCTCCCATGGTGACGACAATTATCAGACCACTAACAATCATTAGCAGCAATACAATGGACTCTTCTTCAACAAAGATCTGATCGAGCCATTTTTTTAAAATTTTAAACATGTTGTTTCTCGATAGCTCGTTAGTATGGACAAATGCTGGGTTATTCGTATGACAGGAACAGAGCATTGGTGGCCCTGTGAGACGGATTGATTACGGGGAATTGCCCTATTGCTGGGAGATGGGTATCGCTATTTTTTTTCCAGCCAATAACTGTATACGCCCTCGTCCTCTACCGCCTTGACCAAAATATGACCACTGCGCTCGGCGAAAACGCTAAAATCACGCCAAGAGCCCCTATCCGTTGCGATCACTTTAATTTGCTGGCCGCTGTTGATGCTGTTGAGGGCCTGCTTCGCCTTTAGCAATGGCATAGGGCAATTCATACCGCTGGTTTGGATTTCTTTAACAACAACTGACATAGGACTGAACACCGGCTACAATTTCAGCGTCTATAGTATCGCGTTACGGTGATCTAGTCCCAAGTTTCTGCTCACTGCAGCAGACCCCAATAGCTCAAGAACAGGCCGCAAGATGAATTTAACACTGGTAATTGGCTGATAAAAGTGTAATAAATATTGAATTATCTGTCGGCCACTTGTCAAAAGCACAGATACGGTGGCTGTCCGGCCACTGGCTCAACTATTTTTCAGCGGATACCCGGTCGGTGCTTCGCCACCACTCTACTCTATGCAAGGTTCAACTGTTTTGGCACTTATTACCACCTCCAATATCAGCAGGTTTACCCGTATTATCGTGCTGTGCGCAGCAGTGCTGTCAGCGCCGTTATCAGCCCTTGAGAACGATCGTATTAAGCTGCCAGAATTGGGCAATAGCAGCGCCGGCATCATCTCGCTACAACAGGAATACGAGCTTGGGCGGGCCTTCCTCAAATCCCTACGCGGCCAGGTAAGAACTGTCTCAGACCCTATAATCCAAGACTATGTAGAGAGCTTGGTATACCAGCTTGTGCGTTTCAGTGAACTTAAAGACCGTCGTCTGGACATCGTGGTGCTCGACAACGCCAGTATCAACGCCTTCGCCGTTCCCGGCGGCGTGATTGGGTTACATAACGGACTGCTGCACCAGGCGGATACCGAAGCACAACTGGCATCAGTGTTAAGCCATGAATTGGCCCATCTCAGCCAGCGTCACTTTGCCCGTCGCGTTGAGGAGCAACAGCGCAGTAGCATACCCAATATGGCGGGCCTACTGGCCGGCATCATCATTGCTGCGACTGCCGGCGGAGACGCCGGCATGGCGGCGATCACTGCAGTGCAGGCGGCGGGACTACAAAATCAGTTGCGCTATAGCCGACTCAATGAACAGGAAGCGGATCGCGTCGGCATGCAGAATATGATACGGGCCGACATGGACCCCAATGGTGCCGCAGGTATGTTTGAAAAAATGCAGCGAGCTGCTAGATACGCGGGTAATCGGCCACCGGAGTTCCTATTAACTCACCCGGTCACGGAAAGTCGAATAAGTGATGCCCGCAACCGCGCCCGACAACAGCCCAAAAAAATTGTCACTGATTCGACCCAATTTCAGCTAGTTAAAGCCCGAGTAGCAATCGCATTCTCAAATAACAGCAAGGAGACCGTCGCTCGCTACCGCTCTAGGCTCGACAACACCCAATCGCCAAGTGATGCCGATCACTATGCGCTGGTATTGGCGCTAACGGCAAACGGCGACTATCAGGAAGCCCAGCAAGTATTACAACCACTACGCAGCAACGAGCCACAACAGATCGTTTACGCAATTGCGCAGGCGCAAATTTTCATTGATTCTGGTGCCGCGGACCAAGCCATTGAGCTGATGCAAAGTAGTTTGGTCGTCAATCCTGGCAATCACCCCGCCACAATGACCCTGGCTGCGGCGCTGCTAAAATCGAGTCGTCCCCATCAGGCGGAAACAGTGCTACTTAAACACAGCACTATAAAGCCGAACAACCCCTCCGTTTGGTATTTGCTGGCAGAAACTCACGGTTTAGCAGGCAATATTGTTGGTGTTCACCGAGCTCGAGCTGAATATTTCGTATTGGTCGGAGCTCTCGATCGCGCAGCCAAGCAGTTGGGCTACGCCCTGCCGCTGGTAAAAAACAATCATCACACCAAGTTGATTATCGAGCACCGAATTAGGGAGATCAAGAGACTCGAAATAGCTATGCAAGAGCTGTAGATTAACCCGAGTGCCCCGTCGATAACGGCACAATGACAGCAGCCTATCGAAATTTCCAACCGAGAGCAAAGCCCGTTAGTCGAGATCAGCCCTGCCCGCAGCTCTACAAAGCCAGTATTAGCTGCCGTTAAATTGCAACATACGCTGCAGCGGCTTCATCGCACGGCGGCCCAAGTCTCGATCGACTGCAATTTCGTTAGATCCCGTGTCCAGCGCTGCGGCCAAATTGTCGAGGCCGTTCATGGCCATCCACGGGCACATCGCACAGCTACGACAGCTGGCTCCATTGCCGGCAGTGGGCGCAACAATAAATTCTTTATCGGGTACTCGCTGTTGCAGCTTATAAAATATACCCTGATCAGTAGCAACTATAAATTGCCTATGAGGCAGCTCTTCAGCAGCATTGATGATCTGTGAGGTTGAACCGACAAAGTCCGCCAACTCGACCACCGATTGCGGTGATTCCGGGTGTACCAGAACACCCGCGTCGGGGTATACCTTCTTCAAATCCAGCAGTGCTTTGGCCTTAAACTCTTCGTGGACGATACAGGCACCGTCCCACATTAATACATCGGCGCCGGTTTCCCGCTGCACATAGGAACCAAGATGCTTGTCAGGTGCCCACAGTATTTTTTCGCCTTGCTGATCGAGGTGCTCGACCACTTTTAGGGCAATACTCGAAGTGACCACCCAGTCGGCTCGCGCCTTTACCGCCGCGGAGGTATTCGCGTAGACGACCACTGTACGATCGCTGTGTTTGTCGCAGAACTGCGAAAACTCCTCCGCCGGGCAGCCAATATCCAGGGAACAGGTAGCTTCTAGGGTCGGCATCAAGATACGCTTTTCCGGCGACAAAATACTGGCTGTTTCGCCCATAAACTTGACCCCCGCGACCAGCAGCGTGGAGGCCTGGTGATCGCGGCCAAATCGCGCCATTTCCAGCGAGTCGGACACACAACCACCGGTCTCCTCGGCAATAGCTTGAATAAGGGGGTCGGTGTAATAATGCGCGACGATGACGGCATTTTCCCGCAGGAGCAGAGACTTGATATTGGCTCTAATCTCATCGATTGAGCGCTGTGAGGACGGCTCTCGTGGGGTAATCTGGTTTAGATTGTCCCGTACCCGCTGCTGCGCTGATACTCCCTCAGATGCTATATTGATACCGGTCACGGTGTTCACCTTAGATTACACTTTAAAACGGGAGGCTATTTTACCAGAAAAAAGCTAGAAAGCGCATTGCGGGAAGGCAAAATGTCTAAAATCACCATGCAAAAAGAGTTGCAGCGGAAGCGGCTACCGAGCAGGTCAATCGCCACTGTTACCGTGAGACTTGGCTTTAAGTAATGCCATTAGGCTGGCCTCCGCCTCAGGTATGCCACAATCAGCGACTAGCTGCGACACACTAGCACCCTTTTCGACCAGGTCAACGGCCTGTTGATAGGGCAAATAATCTGCAGCACTCATTTCCAAGTGCTGTTGTTTTTCCATACTGAGAGCAAGTTTTTTTTCGACCGCAATCAAATGTTTACCGACACCTACCGCGGCATTGGTAACGACCGACAGCTCTTCTCTAATTTGTTCTAGCTGCCGTTCAAAATCGTTATGGACGGTTCGTAGTTGCTGTTGATGAGCGACAGTAAAATATCCGCCTATCATCAGCAACAACAAAACCAGCCCAATTGCCAACCACATCAGTGTCACTACGGGCCTCCAGCTAAACAGCGCGCGGTGCACAGTGACAGCTTAAAACTCATCCATCTCACTCCACTCCTGATCAGACAGCAACTTGTCCAACTCCACCAGAATGAGTAATTCATTGTTTTTATTACACACACCCTGAATAAATTTGGCACTTTCATCGTTACCAACATTTGGTGCTGTTTCAATCTCAGACTGCCGCAGGTAAACCACCTCGGCAACGGCATCGACAAGAATGCCGATAACATGCGAATCGGCTTCGATAATAACTATGCGAGTCTGCTCCGTCACCTCTGCCGACTGCAAGCCAAAGCGATTTCGGGTATCGATAACCGTAACAACATTTCCGCGCAAATTAATAATACCCAATACGTAGTAGGGAGCACCGGGCACCGGGGCAATTTCGGTATAGCGTAAAACCTCCTGAACCTGCATCACGTTTATGCCGTACGTCTCACCATCTAGCCTAAATGTTACCCATTGCAACATTGGATCATCGGCGTTTTTTGCAGTATTCGTTGCCATATAACTTACCTTTTAAATTCCTGTTAGACCTAAAATTAATATTGTCTAAAGTTAGAGCGGACCGTGGAGCAACAGGCCGCAGGGGGTCAACAATTAGTAGTTTATCCTAGTACTATAGGCCAACGCACTAACTGTGCCAGTATTTTTAACGAGTCATGTTGTTAGTAGAGCCCGATTCCCGTTCGGCAAACATAGCCGCAAGCTGGCTTACATCTAACAAGGCGCACATGTGCTCTATCACCGTGCCAGCCAGCCAGGGTCTCTTACCGCTCTTCGAGCTCCAACGAATATTGTCAGGCTCCAGCGATATCGATTCAGAAACACCGTCTACAGCCAGCGCCCAATCGACACCATTCAGGGAAATAATATAGTCGAATTTTTCTATCATCGCCTCACAATACCGCTCTGGCATTACTACTTTGGCCGTGTTGACCACCCGAATATTGCGCTCCTTGACCGGCAATATGCCAAGAAACCAATCGACCTGTCCAAATATGGGTGTCATCTCCTCGGTCAAGTGGTAGATGGCGCCTAATTCTGTTAGTGGTACCGCTAGGGTTAGGCCGCCGACGGTGAATAATAAACACTCGAAGCGATGGTTTGCCCATTCCGGGCGCCGAACCACCTGTTGTTGCTCAGCGGCTTCAATGTTCTCTACCACGGCGACCGACTCGGACTTGCTGGCGAGGCGCCGCTCAGCCCCTGGCACCACAGGAGTCGGTTCGGACTCCCTTGCAAGGCGCGGCTCAACCACCGGCAGCACAGGCGCCGCCGGCTGTCGACTGGGCATAGGAATCTGAAAAACCGGATGCTCAGCCTCTTTATAGCGCGGTAGTGGACTATCGATATCACTTTTGCGACGGTGACGAGACGGAGCGACCCTAACAGGTTCACTGTCGAGTCGACTACCACTGCGCTCGGTGAGGTCGACGCCTAGGGCATCTACCTTAGTCTCCAGTGCTGCAACCTTCGACGCAGACCGGGGTGGACGAAGCGCTGATTCAGCTCGCTCGTCGCTCTTGAGTTCGTCATTGACGGGTCGCGCAGTCAACTCACGGACAGGTATTTCACCGTCATCAATCTGGGCTTCGGCTTTTTCGGTCGCACTTGACAGCAACAGATCAAGATATTGCTGTACCGATTCCGGCGGTGATTCCGCCGGAGGCTGGCGATTTTTGTCGGGAGGAGGAGTCTTCATGGTCAATTAGCGCCGGACTAAGCCCGCAGACGCTGGCTCTGCTGTGCTAACAAATACTTAAGCAGTGAGCGATAGGCGACCACACCGTGCGTATTTTCAGCATAACTAGAGGGTGTCACTCCTTTACGACTGGCATCGCGAAAACGCGTATCCACCGGAATCATCGATGGCCAAATACAATGGGTATAGGTGTTTTTCAGCTCTCTCAGTGCTCCCACCGATGCCTGCGTTCGTCGGTCGAACATGGTCGCAACCACCGTGTGCTCTAGCTGCTTCTTTAGCGACCGAGTAACCATACTCACTGTTCTAATCATTCGCTCCAACCCCTTGATCGCCAAAAACTCCGTTTGCACAGGAATAATAAGCCGCTCACTCGCAGCCAGAGCATTAATCATCAGCGCACCCAATACTGGCGGGCTATCGATAAGAACATAATCGTAAGACTCCCATACCTGAGCCAGAGCCTTTGCCACTTTCAACCCCATGCCTTCGGCAGACGCTCGCCGCTCTACCGTCGCCAACGCCATACTCGAGGGCAGCAACGTTAGATTGTCATGAGGGGTTGTCAGTAGCAGTGGTATCACTTCTGCGGCGGTAACAGGACTGTCGGCAAATAAGTTAAAACTGCTCTGCTGTAGGGTATCGGGATCATAGCCAAAATAACTGGTCATCGATCCGTGGGGATCCAGGTCCAGCAATAACACCCGCTCACCGCTCTCAGCTAACAAGCCACCAAGAGCTACCGCAGATGTTGTTTTACCCACTCCACCCTTTTGATTGGCTACTGCCCATACTTTCACAAACCATCCCTCCAAACGCGTCAAATAACTGTGCTTTCATCTCTTGCAATACAGCAAGCAAGTTATATACCAATGAACCTCAGCTATACGTAATTGCCGCTAACCCGATTCGGGGCCACTGGTAAACAACAGCCCACCACCATCCAACTCGATGGTTTCTACCCCTTCTAGGGGATCTACCTCAGGAGCAGGCTGCTGCTCGGACTCCGACGGCACGGTAATGCCCGGAATATTAATCCGAAACGGAGAGGTCGGCAGCTCTTGCTCCAACTCTACCGCTGTTGTGATTGTGCGTAGTGTCGGGCGCAGCGCACCTGTTTTGGAAATCATTAGCACCACTCGACGGTTGGCTGCGCGCCCTTGAGCTGTGGCATTGTCCGCAACCGGTTGAAATTCACCATAACCAACCACAGCAAAACGCTGCGGATCCATCCCTTCTTCGGCAAACAGTTGCACCACTGCCGCAGCTCTTGCTGTAGACAGCTCCCAGTTAGAGGGATATTGTGTACTGCGAATAGGTACGTTGTCGGTAAAGCCTTCCACCCGAATAGGGTTGCTCTGAGCCTTTAGCAAATCAATAATATCACCGAGCAACTCCAGGGCATTATTACTCAGCACCGCATCGGCACTCTCAAACAGCAACGAAGATTGCAGCGCCAACTCCAACCACTCTTCATTGCCCCTAACGGTGAGCAACTTATCTCGCAACAAGTCGCCAAAAGCCGCTTCAATCTCGGTATGAATCTGTTCAAATTCCGCCGCGATCTCATGGGTTTTTTCGATCGACGTATCGCTGACAGTATCCGCGTCAATCGCACTGTTACCCTGATCCCGATCTACGCCTGCAGCCTCCAGAGCAACCACCTGGCGGGGATTGGATCGAGCTAACTCACCCACTTGAAAGGGATCGATGGCTAGCGCCAAATCGGTCTCAACCACAGTACCCTGATCAGCGGCATTAAACACCTCTGTGAGCGTCTTAGATAAGACCTTATACTTGCCTTGATTAACTTGTGATATCGAATACATCACCACAAAAAACGCGAACAAAAGGGTAATGAAATCTGCATAGGAGATCAGCCAGCGATCGTGATTGATAGTTTCTTCAATAATTTGCCGGCGGGCCACACTTATTCTCCCTGGGACGTTAACAACTTGGTTCTGTAGCTCTAATCGCCGGAACAACTAGAGCTGCAGTGAACCCACTGTGTGCTTGCTGAGCGCACCGAAAGTGGCTTATTACAAGTGTAGAAAACCATTGAGCTTCAACTCAATGCCACGAGGATTTTCACCGTCGGCGATCGAGATAATACCCTCGATAATCAACTCGCGCTGCATCGACTGCGAGCGAGCTATTGAGCGCAACTTGCTGGCAATAGGCAACAGCAATAGATTCGCCAGACCTACACCGTAAATAGTGGCGACAAAAGCAACCGATATCCCCGCGCCCAGTCGATCGGCATCACCGAGATTGCCCATTACGTGAATGAGACCCATCACCGCGCCGATAATACCAATGGTCGGCGCGTAGCCGCCCATGCACTCGTAGAATTTTGCTGCGTCGACATCTCGCTGCTCCAGTATTAGCGACTCGACCTCCATCACATTACGGATGCTTTCGGGCTCACTGCCGTCAACTAATAACATAAGCCCCTTGCGAGCAAAAAAGTCGGCCTCGGTTTCAACCACCGCCTCCAAACCAAGCAAACCTTCTTTTCTGGCCGCAACTGCCCAGTCGACAATCTTCCTAACCCCGGTATCGAAGGCAGCGACGGGGGGAGCAAACACCCAGGAGAGACGCCGTAGCGCCAATTTCATACTCACCATTGGCGTTTGCAGTAACGCTGCACCCAACGTGCCGCCAAGTACAATAATCGCTGCGGGGCCATTGCTCAGAGCACCAAGACTACCGCCCTCGATATAGTTGCCGCCAATAACCGCCGCAAAACCAAAAATAACACCAACAATACTAAGTATATCCACCTTCAGACGACCTCACACAGGCGTTCACCAACCTGTAATAACGGTAATATTTCATCGGCCAGATTAGCCTTGGCAATCGCCATCGGCATACCGTAAATAACTGAACTGTTTTGATCCTGTGCCCACACCGTCGAGCCCTTTTGCTTTAAAAGACGGGCGCCTTCACAGCCGTCCGAGCCCATCCCTGTCAGCACCACTGCCAGCACTCGATCGGAGTAGGCGTTGGCGGCAGAGCCAAAGGTAATATCGACACTGGGCTTGTAGTTAAGTCTTTCGTCACCGGCCAGCACTTTCACCTTACCGCCCTTTGATATCATTAACTGCTTACCGCCTGGGGCCAACAGTGCGACCCCGGGGCGTAACAAGTCACCGTCTTTGGCCTCGGCTACACTGATTTTACACAGTGAATTCAAGCGTTCTGCAAACGCCGCGGTGAATGTTGAGGGCATGTGCTGCACCAGCACAATCGGCAGAGAATAACTTGCCGGTAGTTGAGTCAATACTTTTTGCAGCGCTACTGGACCACCTGTCGACGTTCCTATCGCCACAAGACTATAGGGTTTTACCCGTGCTCGTGCAGGCCGTCCCGCTGGGGCTGGGCTGCGAGTAGCTGCGCCGGCGGGTCTAGTCGTCGCGGAGGACCTTGCTGATACAGCGGGCTTTGGCGGCTGCTCAGCGCGCCCTATCGGCGCCCTGCTCGCCACGGCTTGGGACAGACCGCTGCCCTTTTTAACCTGGGACACCGTGTTGATTCGATTGGCCAAGGTCTGTTTTAGCACTGCCGAATTTTTAGAGATGTCGTCGAAGTTTTTAGGCAAGTAATCAACGGCGCCGGCTTCAAGAGCATCCAAAGTTACCCTGGCACCTTCATAAGTTAACGAAGAAAACATTAAAATGGGGGTGGGACATTTCTCCATGATACGACGAACCGCGGTAATGCCATCCATCACCGGCATTTCGTAGTCCATGGTAATAACATCGGGCTTGAGCTTGAGCGTCATATCGATCGCTTCACGACCGTTACTGGCAGCGCCAATGACCTCCATCCCCTCACAGGAATTGATCATTTCACCCAATCGACGCCGGAAAAATCCAGAATCATCAACTATCAGGACGGAGACCGCCATTATTCACCTCGAATAACCATGCCGTAAAAAGTTAACAACAGGTTGTTATAGACAGCTAACAATTACCCTGCGTAACGATTTAACATACTGGGTACATCCAAAATAATAGCAATAGTACCGTCGCCCGTAATGGTCGCACCCGCCATTCCCGGTGTACCCTGGAGCATTTTACCCAGCGGCTTGATGACTACTTCCTCCTGCCCAATCAATTGGTCGACAACAAAACCAACTCGCTGGGTACCGACACTGACAATCACCACATGCGCACTCTCGATATTGTCGCGGGCGGGGCATCCGGGCACCAGCCATTCTTTGAGATAGAAAAGAGGAATAGCTTTATCCCTAACAGTAATAACTTCCTGCCCATCAACGACATTGGTCCGCGTCAAGTCCATATGAAAAATCTCATTGACGCTGACCAAGGGGAAGGCAAAGGCCTGCTGCTCCAACATAACCATAAGCGTGGGCATAATGGCCAGCGTGAGTGGCACCTTGATCTCGAGACGGCTACCCTCACCCAATACCGAGTTAATTTCGACGGTGCCATTAAGCTGGTTGATCTTGGTTTTCACCACATCCATGCCAACACCTCGACCAGAGACATCGGAAATTTCTTTTTTGGTTGAAAAACCTGGCATCAGAATGATATTAAAACACTCTGTATCACTCAATCTGGAGGCGGCATCTTCATCAAACATGCCCTTCTCAACCGCAATCCTCCGCAACTTGTCCGGATCCATACCGGCGCCATCATCGGTTATCGACAACAGAATATGATCGCCTTCTTGCTCGGCAGCCAGCACTATCTTGCCCAATCGCGACTTGCCTACGGCCTCCCTTTCCGCGGGCAATTCGATGCCGTGGTCGACAGAATTTCGAACCAGGTGTACTAGTGGATCGGCCAGCGCTTCCACCAAATTTTTATCGAGATCGGTCTCTTCGCCCACCAGTTCCAACGATATTTCTTTGTTCAGACTGCGCGCGAGATCTCGCACAACACGAGGAAAACGACCGAATACTTTCTTTATCGGTTGCATGCGCGTTTTCATGACTGCGGACTGCAAGTCACCGGTGACCACGTCGAGATTGGACACAGCATGGGCCATAGCCTCATCGCCACTGGTATTGCCCAGCCGCACCAAGCGGTTACGCACCAGTACTAGTTCGCCCACCATGTTCATAATTTCATCAAGTCGCTGGGTATCAACCCGTACGGTTGTTTCCGCTGCAGCGTTATTACTGTCTTTCCCCGCGGCTTTTGGTTTCGCAGGTTTCACCGCTGCTTTTTCAGTCACCGCTGGGGCGGCAGCCACCTCAATGGGACGCTCAATCGCTGCCGAAGGGGTGTCAGTTGGCCCCTGCCCCTTACCGTGCAACTGATCGAGCAGCGCGTCAAATTCTTCGTCATTAATCATTTCAGCGCCAGCGGGCTTCGCCGCCGGCGATTGCTCTGCAGCGGTCTGTTCTGCGGCACTATTGCTGGCGCTGGGAGCAGCATCGCCATGAAGCTGATCTAACAGCGCTTCGAACTCATCATCGGTGATTTCGTCACCGCCACTGGCCGGCCCCACCGGTACTGGTACTGGTGCTGGCTCCTGGCTCCCACCATGCTGTCCTTTACCGTGCAGCTCATCGAGCAAGTTTTCAAATTCGTCGTCGCTTATCTCATCGGCGTTTGTACTGGTGGCGGCAGCGGGCTGTGCCGCTTGATCACCTTCGCCGATAGCATCGAGAAACTGTTCGAATTCTTCATCGGAAATATCGCCCTCAGCGGCACTGGCTGCTGGCGCCGCCGACGGTGCAACGACCACTGGCGCCGAGCTATCCTCGCCCTCAACTAAGGCTTCTAATCGGGCCAACAGCGCCGGGTCGGCAGGCTCTGGGTCGCTGCCATTTTGAATCTGCTCAAACATCTCATTGACGGAGTCCAGCACTTGTAACACCACATCCATTAGTTCTGGGGTGACGCTGCGCTGGCCGTTCCTCAAGATATCAAACAAATTTTCGGTGATATGGCAACAGTCTACAAGTGCATTAAGCTGCAAAAATCCAGCGCCGCCCTTAACTGTGTGAAAACCACGAAATATGGCATTGAGCAAATCGCGATCATCGGGTGCCTGCTCCAATGCCACCAATTGTTCGGACAATTGCTCCAGGATCTCACCGGCTTCGACCAGGAAATCCTGCAGTATCTCATCGTCTTCACCGAACATTCACTACTCCTCAAATACTCACTTCAAAACCGTCGCTGGCCTTCGGCCAAGCAGCGGAGCTGCACCATAACACTCGTTGCCGAACGCGCTTAACGTTGCTCAATTGGCACTCGGCCGAATTATCTGTCTAAAACCCCAAACTTGATAGCAAATCGTCCACATCGTCTTGACCTGAAACCACATCTTCTTTGTCAGTATCAATTTGCGGCCCTTCAGCAGCAATCGGCGAAGCTTCTTTACGCATGGGCGGATTGTCTTTACTGTGCACAATGCCGGTCAGCTCTTCTACCTGGCCTGCGACACGCATTAGCTCAACCAAGCGCTCCTCCACATCCTGCACCAAGTTGATAACTCGCTTGATTACCTGGCCGGTCAGATCCTGAAAGTCCTGCGCCAGTAGGATAGTGTTCAACTTCTCACTAAGCTCGCTGGAACTATCGCCACTAAAGACTAAAAACTGATCAATTCTTTTGTAAAGATCCCTGAATTCGTCGGGATCCATTTCGCGGCGTTGCAACCGCTCCCAATCTACTTTCAGTGATTGCGAACGCTCTCTGAGTTCGGTGGCGATGGGAATGCCCTCCTCCACCATATCCATAGTCTTATCGGCCGCTGTCTGGGTAAGATTAATAACGTAGTCCAGCCGGTCCTGGGCGTTGGTCATCTGTGACTCATTTTTATCCGAATCGTCGCCGCCAGTGGTCATGCTGCCAGTTAAATCAAAATTGACTATGGCCTCGTGCAACCCCCTGGTCAGCTTTCCAACTTCCAGGTAGATGTTGCGATCTCGCGCTTCGTTGAGCTCCTCAATCGCCGAATGCACGCCGGAGGAATCACCCGACTCTAACTGATCGACTAGATTTCTAGCGCGATCTTTCAGTTCAGACCAATCGCTGGATTGAGCAGCGCTCTCTGGCTGATCACTGCTCGACATATCACTATGATCTGTTTCCGTCATGGAATGTAATACCTTATATTGGTTAGTTCAGCTGCAGTAGAGAACGGTCTAGCTTCCCAGACGCTCGAAAATTTTCTCTATTTTTTCCTTCAAAACTGCTGCAGTAAAGGGCTTCACTACATAGCCATTGACGCCTGCCTGAGCAGCTTCGACAATCTGTTCTCGTTTCGCCTCAGCGGTCACCATCAATATAGGCATATCCTTCAGCCTATCGTCTGCACGCACTGCTTTGAGAAGCTCAATACCGGTCATTCCCGGCATATTCCAATCGGTGACCAGAAAGTCAAAATTGCCATTTTGCAATAGCGGCAGCGCAGTCGAGCCATCGTCGGCTTCCGCCGTATTGGTAAAACCCAAATCGCGCAATAAGTTTTTGATAATACGCCTCATTGTCGAAAAATCGTCAACGATGAGAATCTTCATATCTTTGTCCAAAACTACTTCCTCCGGAGGTTTTTGCTAAGGTTTCACATGTACATTTGTCAGCTAACTACACAAGGTTATTCACATTTTACTAACCCAGGTTACTTACTTCTTAAAGAGTCTAGCTATTGATCCTGCAGTAGCCAGCTACAAAGCCGCCTTTATACCAACTTTTCACTGCAATTTCATTTAAATCACACCATTATCCAGTCGTTACCAGAAAATTGAGCAAATAGTGTACCATTGTTCATCACTAAGAGCCGCGCAGTACTTTAATCCTGGTTCCAATGGGCCATTTTACCGCGAAGTCGCAGCGCGGCTTGGCTGTGAATCTGACTAACTCGCGATTCACTAACACCTAAAATCAAGCCAATCTCTTTGAGATTCAATTCCTCAGCATAATAGAGCGCCAGCACCAACGCTTCGCGTTCAGGCAGTTGAGCAATTTCGCCAGCCAAACTGCTGCGTAGGGCATCGTGCTGGATGCCATCCAAAGGATCCGGAATTGAACTGGCAATCTGCTCATCGGGTCCGTCTTCGCTATTGATCAACTCGTCGTAGCTAAATAATCGACTGGAAGCCGAATCCTGCAGCATCGAATAATAATCGTTAATCGATACACCCAACACCTGCGCTATCTCCGTATCGCTAGCATCGCGACCGGTGCGGTGTTCGACCGTCTGCATTGCCTCGGACACCCTGCGCGCATTGCGATGAACCGAGCGAGGTGCCCAGTCCCCTCGCCGCACGTCGTCTATCATCGAGCCGCGAATACGAATACCTGCATAGGTCTCAAAACTCGCGCCCTTGCTGGCATCGTAGTTGCGTGCAGCCTCTAACAGCCCAATCAAGCCGGCCTGAATTAAGTCTTCCACTTGAACACTTGTGGGCATGCGTGCAAGCATATGGTGGGCAATACGTTTAACCAGGGGAGCATAGCGTTCAACGGTCTTATTCATCGCCGTACTTTCGATATCACTATACATAGATAAACCACTGGCTACTGTCATTATTGTTTTCCTACAGCGCCTTGTACCAAACGTTCGACAAAAAACTCCAGATGCCCTCTGGGGGTGGATGGCAAAGGCCACAGGTCAACCTTTTCAGCCAACTGTCTGAATGCCACCCCTGCTTTACTACGAGGAAATAGCTGTACCACCGGCCGCTGGCGTTGAATTGCCTTGCGCACAGACTCGTCAAAGGGAATATTACCGACATACTGCAGTGTTACGTCTAAGAAGCGCTCCGACACCTGGGACAATTTATTGAATAAGTTGCGGCCCTCCTGGGTCGAGCGTGTCATGCTAGCGACAATGCGAAAACGGTCGACACGGTGTTCCTTATTTAGCAATTTCATCAATGCGTAGGCATCGGTAATCGACGACGGCTCATCACAAACAACAATTAGCACCTCTTGTGCGGCGCGAACAAAACTAACTACTGAATCGGATATTCCTGCGGCGGTATCTATAACTAACACATCTATCTGATCACTAATTTCACTAAAGGCATGAATGAGCCCAGCGTGTTCCATCGGCCCCAGCATGGTCATTTTTTGCGTTCCCGACGAGGCGGGTATTATTCGAATACCCCCGGGGCCATTCAGCATAATATCCATTAACGAGCACTCGCCAGACAGCACGTCTTCCAGGTTCTTATTAGGCCTCAATCCGAGCAGCACATCGATATTGGCCAAGCCCAGATCGGCATCTAGCAGGGCGACTCTGCGGCCCATTTCTGCCAGACTGACACTGAGGTTAATGGAGACGTTGGTCTTACCAACCCCCCCTTTACCACCAGTTATAGCTATGACCTGGACCGGGTTTACACTACTCATTGTATGGAATTACTCCTCATGGCTAACTATCTCTCTATAGCGCGTATGCGCTGGTGGCGAGCAGTGCTATTGTACAGCGTTACCGTATTCAATAGTGCTTTAATTCTACTGTTAAAACCAGTCGTTTCGTTCCTATAGGTATAGGTAATAATACTGACTAATAGCTGTACAGAACCTAGGAACGCGCCGCGGCAAAATCATCAACCATAGCGGTATCATCTATTTCAATCTGTTGTGCCAATGCTATCGCCCTGGCTACCAGCCCCTGACCGCTTGCCAGCGCTATATCCTCAGGAACATCTTGGCCATCGGTACTATAGGCAATTGGCAGCGCATTTTCGACGCTGAGACTTATTGCCTCACCTAAACTGCTACTTTCATCGAGCTTACTAAGAATACAATAGCCCAGATTATCGGTTTTGTAGCTATGGTAGGCCGCCTTTAACACTTGCCCCTGACTTGTGGTTGGCAGCACTAACAGCGAAGTAAGTCTGCTCCCCAACTTATTAATCGTACTCATCTGCCGCGCGAGTCGCGGGTCTTGCCGGTTATAACCACTGGTATCAACCAAAACCAGTGACTTGTCGCGCAGCCCGAACAGCACTTTTTCGAGGGAGTTCTGAGCGTCGACAATTTTGACCGGCACACCCAAGATGCGGGCAAAGGTGCGCAATTGTTCATAGGCCCCAATTCTCGCAGTATCCGTGCTTACCAAAGCTATATTTTCGCTACCATTTTTTA
>Ga0209395_1000967_pt1 | contig 41355 bp, 35 predicted proteins | sample GOMGulsemesocosm_3_FD_184635 | JGI IMG/M metagenome (GOLD analysis project Ga0209395, IMG submission 184635) | Methane-oxidizing microbial communities from mesocosms in the Gulf of Mexico - GOM9D Gulf of Mexico (SPAdes) (version 2) | ecosystem: Environmental > Aquatic > Marine > Cold seeps...
ATTTATTTTTTGAAATATTTCAGTGAATATTACCATTCTTTTAGATTAACTATCATTTTAAATAGATACAATTCGTAAATTTTTAAATTTAGCTTATAATTATTGTATAATATGCTTACTTTTATCTCAAAATATTTTAGAAATGATTCATATTGAAAATTACATCAACGGAGAATTAGTTAAACCTACTTTGAATCAATACATTGATAATGTAGATCCAAGTAGAGGAGTGGTTTATTCTCAAATACCTTCATCTACAAAAGAAGATGTTGAATTAGCAGTTGATGCATCTAAGGGTGCATTTAAAACTTGGTCGAATATGCCAAAAGAAACGCGTTCGAATATCATGTTGAAAGTTGCTGATTTAATTGAAGAACGTATGGATGAGTTCGTTGCTGCTGAATCTTTAGATAATGGTAAACCTGAATCTCTGGCAAGAGCGGTTGACATTCCAAGAGCGGTAAGTAATTTTAAATTTTTTGCAACAGCCATATTACATTATGCATCTGAATCGCACTATATGGAAGGACTTGGTGTCAATTATACAGTTCGTAAACCAATTGGTGTTGTGGGTTGTATTTCTCCTTGGAATCTACCTTTATATTTATTTACATGGAAAATTGCTCCTGCTTTAGCAGCAGGTAATTGTGTTGTTGCTAAACCGTCTGAAATTACCCCAATGACTGCCTATTTATTATCAAAGGCTTGCATAGATGCTGGTATGCCTGCTGGTGTTTTAAATATTGTTCACGGTTTAGGTCAGCATGTTGGTGATGCCATGACAAGACATAAGGATATTACAGCTATTTCGTTTACTGGTGGAACGCAAACTGGTAAGACGATTGCAACTATTGCGGCGCCAATGTTTAAAAAATTATCATTGGAGTTAGGTGGTAAAAATCCTAATATTATTTTTGCAGATTGTGATTTTGATAAAGCCTTAAAAACTACTTTACTTTCTAGCTTTGCAAATCAAGGGCAAATATGTTTATGTGGATCAAGAATATTTGTGGAACGTCCAATTTACGAAAAGTTTAAGAAAGCATTTGTAGAAAAAGTAGATAAAACTATAGTGTCTTACCCTACTGATAAAAATGCAAAATTAGGAGCTGTTGTATCTAAACCACATATGGAAAAAGTATTATCGTATGTGGCTTTAGCAAAAGAAGAAGGTGGAACTGTTTTAACAGGTGGGACTCAGGTTCATTTAGATGGTGAATATGCAAATGGATTTTATATCAGACCTACTGTGATTGAAGGCTTAGCTTTTGACTGTAGAACAAATCAAGAAGAAATATTTGGACCAGTAGTAACTATTATGCCATTTGATACTGAAGAAGAAGTGTTAATGATGGCTAATTCTACACAGTATGGGTTATCTGCTACCATTTGGACCGAAAACTTAACAAAAGCTCATAGAGTTGCTGATGAGATTCATGCCGGAATTGTATGGATTAATAGTTGGTTAGTGCGTGACTTAAGGACACCATTTGGTGGTGTGAAAGCATCTGGTGTTGGTCGTGAAGGTGGTTTTGAAGCGCTTCATTTTTTCACAGAACCTAAAAATATATTTGTGAAATTAGGTGATGGTGGGCATTAAATAATAAAGGTTGGAGAAAACCCCAACCTTTAACCCAAAATCTATGAATGAATTATCTCTAATTCAATTGATGTAATGTAATAACCGTGCCAAAACCAAATTTAGTTTGTTTTTACTGCTGTTTTCAGGAGTGGTTTATGATTTGTTTTATTGAAATAGCTGATTTCAAAAGCTTTTGGGTACAAAACATACTTATTATAAAGGTTTACAAAAAAAATACCTTATTTTTGCGTTATGAAGAATATTAGAAATTTTTGTATCATAGCCCATATTGATCATGGTAAATCGACTTTAGCTGATAGATTATTACAGGAAACTGGAACTATTGCTGATAGAGATATGCAGGCTCAGGCACTTGATGATATGGATATTGAGAGAGAAAGAGGGATTACTATTAAAAGTCACGCCATTCAAATGGATTATGAACAAGATGGTGAAAAGTATGTGTTAAATTTAATTGACACACCAGGCCATGTTGATTTTTCTTATGAAGTGTCTCGTTCAATTGCTGCTTGTGAAGGGGCGCTACTTATTGTAGATGCTGCACAGGGAATTGAAGCTCAAACCATTTCTAATTTATATTTAGCTTTAGAAAATGATTTGGAAATTATTCCAATTTTAAATAAAATGGACTTGCCAGGTGCGCAACCGGAAGAAGTAACGGATGAGATTGTTGATTTAATTGGGTGTGATCCATCTGATGTTATTCCTGCGTCAGGTAAAACTGGTTTAGGAATTAAAGAGATTTTACAAGCTGTTGTATCAAGAGTACCTGCTCCAAAAGGTGTTGAAGATGCACCTTTACAAGCTATGATTTTTGATTCTGTTTATAATTCGTTTAGAGGAATTATAGCGTACTATAGAGTATTAAACGGTTCAATCAAAAAGGGAGAACGTGTTAAGTTTTTTAATACTGAGAAAGAGTATTTTGCTGATGAAATTGGTATTTTACGTATGGACATGGAACCACGTAAAGAAGTTAAAACTGGTGATGTTGGGTATATTATTTCTGGAATTAAAAGAGCTGAAGAGGTAAAAGTAGGGGATACAATTACTACAACTGACAATCCATGTGATGCTGCCGTTCAAGGCTTTGAAGAGGTGAAGCCAATGGTTTTTGCTGGGATTTATCCAGTAGATACTGACGAATATGAGGAGTTGAGAGCATCAATGGAAAAATTACAATTGAATGATGCTTCATTGAGTTTCGAACCTGAATCGTCTGCCGCTTTAGGTTTTGGATTTAGATGTGGATTCTTAGGAATGTTACATATGGAAATTATTCAAGAACGTTTAGAGCGTGAGTTTAATATGACTGTAATTACAACGGTTCCCAATGTGTCTTACAAAGCATACTATCATAAAAATAACGAAATGGTTATTGTAAATAACCCTTCTGAATTACCTGATCCATCAAAATTAGATTACGTTGAAGAGCCTTATATTAAAGCACAAATTATTACAAAGGCTGATTATGTAGGTCAGATAATGAATCTTTGTATTGAGAAAAGAGGGGAATTAAAGAATCAAGTGTATTTAACGCAATCAAGAGTTGAAATTACGTTTGAAATGCCTTTAGGTGAGGTTGTATTTGATTTTTATGATAAATTAAAATCTGTATCTAGAGGGTATGCTTCTTTCGATTATTTCCCAATAGATTACAAACGTTCTGATTTAATTAAATTAGATATTTTATTAAACTCTGATCAAGTAGATGCATTATCTGCATTAGTGCACAGAAGTAATGCACACATGTTAGGTAAAAAGATTTGTATTAAGTTGAAAGAATTAATACCACGTCAACAATTCGAAATTCCTATTCAAGCTGCGATTGGAGCTAAGATTGTATCTCGTGAAACAATAAAAGCGTTACGTAAGGATGTTACAGCCAAGTGTTATGGTGGTGATATTTCTAGAAAGCGTAAATTATTAGAGAAGCAAAAGAAAGGTAAAAAGAAAATGCGTCAAATTGGAAATGTAGAAGTTCCACAAGCGGCATTTATGGCTGTTCTTAAGTTAGACTAAGGTTGCAATTATTAGATATTAAAAAAGCGTATTGATTTATTCAATACGCTTTTTTTTGTTTTATTGACAAGTGTTATTTTGGAATACAAAATATATTGTCGTGTTCTGGTAAATCTTGATTTGATTTAATTTCTATAAGTTTAGACTTACGCTCTTTGGCAGTCTTTAATTTGTAAATTTTGTAAATCCCTAAATCTTGTAGCCAGTTGTAAATTTCAAATTCTTCAGCAGTGTTATTGCGATCAATACTATGTTCGATTATCAGTTTTGGTTTATCTTTTTTGATAACTTTAATAGCACCTTTTAAAACATCCAATTCAAAACCTTCCACATCAATTTTGATTACATTAATGGTAGATTCTATATTCAAATTATCCAATTTTTTCACCTTAATTTGAACACCATTTTCTGAATGATGATTTAATATTGAGGCCCCTCCTCTGTTTTCTTTTTCAGGGTAAATTGTAAGAATTTCTTCGGTATTTCCTAATGCAAATTGATTCAATGTTATCTGTGCAAATTGATTCAATTCTTTATTAGATGTTAAAATTTCAAAAGTAGATGGCACAGGTTCATATGCATAAACTCGACCTTGATTCCCGACTTTATTCGCTCCAACTAAACTCAACCAACCAATGTTTGCTCCAGCATCTACAAAAGTATCTCCATGACTTAAGAAATCCTGTAGCACTGCAACTGTGCCTTGCTCATAGACGCCCCTTTCATAAATTACATTTTCAATGTTTTTATCAAAGACAGGGTCTAAGTTAATTTTAAATCCAAAAACAGTATCAACTACAACTTTTTCAGTAGCCGGTTTTATAAACCATTTCGGTAATTTTTCAATTAAATAATCACGTCCAATAAATTTTGGAGCGCTTAATAGTTTTTGTATTGTTTTGTGGGTTAATGACATTTACTCTTCCTCAAAGTCAACGCCAATTAGGTCTTTATCGCTTTCAAACCAAACTTCCATAAAGTCGTTTTGTTCAATTTTGAAAGGTTCAAATTGTTTTAAATATAATTTGTTGTTTGCTAACGTACCAAATTCATCTTCTAAATTGTCCTTACTATATTTTAACACATTACCATTTGCATATACTTCTATATGGCGTGCTGGCTGGCCGCTATTGTCTGTTTCAAAATAATATGTACAAATACCCCAACTATCGTAAGCATCTCCTCTAGTGTCTTTCCACTCTCTTTTAAAGTATTTCATAATTGTATGTTGTAACTTAGCGTATATCTTTTATCTAATCTCTCCTCCAGCTTCAAAATCCTTTTCAGGAGAAATAAAGCTTAATTCACCTTTGTCATTCTCAGCCATTAAGATCATACCTTGTGATTCAACGCCACGAATTTTACGTGGAGCTAAGTTCATTAAAATACTTACTTTTTTACCAATCACTTCTTCTGGTGTATAATGTTCAGCAATTCCAGAAACTACTGTTCTTTTATCCAATCCAGTGTCAACTGTTAACTGTAATAATTTTTTAGCCTTTTTCACTTTTTCAGCTGCAATAATTTCACCAACTCTAATGTCCATTTTTGTGAAATCATCAAATGAAGCTTCTTCTTTTTGAGGTTCAAATACAGTTTCAACGTTAGCAGCTTTTGAAGCCTCTAATGCAGCTACTTGTTCTTCCACAAACTTGTCTTCAATTTTAGCAATTAATATACTTGGTTTGTTTAGTTGATGACCCTCCTCTAATATAGTATCAGATCCTAAACTATCCCATTTCAATAGCCCTATTCCTAAAAACTCAGCAATTGTAGCTGCTTTTTGTGGTAAAAATGGTTGGAATGCAATGGTTAAGTTAGCAGTAATTTGTAAAGCTATATTCATAATCGTTTCAACACGAGTCATATCAGTTTTAGCTAATTTCCAAGGTTCAGTTTCCGCTAAATATTTATTACCTAAACGTGCTAAGTTTATTGCTTCAGCTTGCGCTTCACGTAATTTGTACGCACGTATTAATTTTTCAATTTTTGCTGGGTACTCTTTTAATTGTGCTAATACATCAGAATCAACATCAGTTAATTCACCTCTTTTTGGAACTTTACCTTCAAAATATTTGTTTGATAAAACAACAGCTCTATTTACAAAGTTTCCTAAAATATCAGCTAATTCGTTGTTGATTCTTGATTGAAATTCTTTCCAAGTAAATTCTGAATCTTTACTTTCTGGTGCAATAGATGTTAACACATACTTCAATTCATCCTTTTTGTCAGGGTTAGCTTCCATAAATTCATGTAACCATACAGCCCAATTTCGAGATGTAGAAAATTTATCACCTTCTAGATTTAGGAATTCATAAGCAGGTACATTATCTGGTAAGATAAGTCCACCATGTTCTTTTAATAAAATAGGGAATATAATAGCATGAAATACGATATTATCTTTTCCAATAAAGTGAACTAATTTAGTGTCTCCTGTCCAGTAATCCTTCCAGTCTTTATTGTTTTTTTTAGCCCATTCTTTAGTAGCTGAAATGTAACCGATAGGAGCATCTAACCAAACGTATAATACTTTTCCGTCTGCTCCTTCAATTGGTACTTTGACACCCCAATCTAAATCCCTTGTCATGGCACGTGGGTGTAAGCCACCATCAATCCAACTCATACATTGACCATTCACTTGGTTACGCCAATCTTTAGGGTTGTGTAGTTGTTTACCTTCAAAAGAACCTTCTTTAATCCACTCTTTTAACCAAGCTTCATGTTGATCCATAGGTAAAAACCAGTGAGATGTTTCTTTTAAGGTAGGTGTGTTTCCACTTAGTGTTGAAACTGGATTAACTAGTTCTGTAGGGCTAAGTGCTGAACCACATTTTTCACATTGATCACCATATGCACCTTCTGCGTCACATTTTGGGCAATTTCCTGTGATGTATCTATCTGCTAAAAATTGATTAAATTCTTCATCATAATATTGCTCAGTCGTTTTTTTAATAAAGCTTCCTTTATCATTTAAAACTTTAAAATAATCTTGAGCAGTTTCTTTATGTAAATCAGTTGAAGTTCTTGTGTAAATATCAAATGAAATGTCAAAATCGTTAAATGCTTTTTTATTAATAGAATGGTATTTATCTACAATTGCTTGTGGTGTTGTTCCTTCTTTTTTAGCACGTAATGTAATGGCAGCACCATGTTCATCAGAACCACAGACAAAAGCAACGTCTTCATTTTTTAGTCGCAGAAATCTAACAAAGATGTCTGCTGGTAAATAAACACCAGCAACATGACCTAAATGAAGGGGCCCATTTGCGTATGGTAAAGCGGCAGTAACAGTATATTTTTGACTCATTTTATGTTTTTTTTAGTGCTATAAATGAATAGCTGCACAAAAATAAGGTTTTATATCACAAATCTCAAATAAGTACCTTTAATTATAACATGTATATTCATCTAAAATTTTTAGTCCCTTTCACATGATTTGTTTTTGTAAGGAAAAGTGAAATTATCTTTAAAAATTGTACATTTACAGTATGACAAAAATTAGAATTGTTTCTCCTGCAAAATTGATAGAAAAAGAGCATATTGTTTTTTCCGTTAAATTTTTAAAAGAACACAATTTTGTGGTGGAAGTTTCTAATAATTGTTTGGGTGAATATCATTATTTTTCTGGTACTGATGAAGAGCGTTTAATAGATTTTCAAGAAGCTTTGGATGATGAAACGGTAGATGTTATTTTATGTGCGAGAGGTGGATATGGGTGTATAAGAATTATTGATCGTTTAGATTTTACTAAATTTCAAAGTAAGCCTAAACTTATTATTGGCTTTAGTGATGTAACTGTGTTTCATAATCACATTCATTCTAATTTTAATCTTCCAACCGTCCATGGGACTATGCCTTTGAATCTTTCTTCTAATTCTGAGGAAAGTTTACAGTCTTTAGTTGATGTGATTAATGGCGGTAAAGTGAATTATAAATTGGCGTCAAATCCCAATAATAAATGGGGTGAAATAAAAGCAGATGTAGTAGGTGGAAATCTAGCCATCATTTATGCATTGATAGGTACAAATTCAGATATAAATCTTGATAATAAAATATTATTCATTGAAGATGTTGGAGAGTATGTTTATGCGATTGATAGAATGATGTGGGCCTTACAAAAATCAAATAAATTAGCTAGACTGGCTGGTGTAATAGTAGGCGGAATGACGAATGTTATAGATACTGATACTTCCTTTGGAAAGTCAGTTGAAGAAGTTATTTTGGAAAGAGTAGATGACCTATCAATTCCTGTATGTTTTAATTTTCCAGCAGGGCATATTAATGACAATAGAGCGATTATATTTGGAAAAGAGGCCAAGTTGATTGTTGCTGAAGATGGTGTGGTTTTTGAACAATAATAAATGGCTATGATTACAAATCCTAAGAAAAGACGTAGAAAAGCATTTTCTGTGAGTATAAAAATTGCTTGGAGTTACGCTAAATTATTTTTCCTTAAAAAAATAGTTAGTCAAAGCTATTATGATAGACGTATTGAAAAATTACATGTTTTAAATGCAGATAGAACTAAGAAAGTAATTTTAGAATTGAATGGATTATTTTTAAAAGTAGGACAGTTAATTTCTATCATGTCTAACATTGCGCCTGAAGCGTATGGGCATATTTTAGAATCATTACAAGACAATACGCCACATTCGGATTTTAGTTTAATTAAGAAGTCACTGGAGACAGAATTAGGAGATAATGTATCTAATTTGTTTACTGAGTTTGATGAAGTACCAATTGCCTCTGCTTCTATTGGACAAGTGCATAAAGCTGTACTTAATACAGGGGAGCAGGTTGCAGTTAAAATTCAGCATCCTAATGTTCGTAAATTGGCAATAGTAGATTTGGGCATAATAGAAAAACTTATTGGATTGGTGAGTCGTTTCTTTAAGATAAAAGGAATTGACCATGTATACAATCAGGTTAAGGAAATGATTTATGAGGAGCTGAATTACACTGCTGAAGCGGGTAATATGGAAACAATTTCATTAAGTTGTGAAGCCATTGAAGGAATTAAAATTCCAAAAGTATATTCAGAGTATAGTTCAGAGAAAGTGTTGACGACTGAATTTTGTGAGGGCACAAAAATTACTAATGTTAAGCAATTAAATGATTGGGGTATAAATGAAAATAATATTGCAGAAAAATTAATTTTCGTGTATTGTGAAATGATTCTAAATCATGGCTATTATCATGCTGATCCACATCCAGGTAATTTATTAGTAAACCAAAATGGGGAGATTATAATTTTGGATTTTGGGGCAATCGGGAAATTGAATGATGAAATGCGTGAAAGTATTCCTGTTTTGGTCCGTGCTATTGTTTCTAAAGATCAAGAAGCAGTGTTAGAAGCTTTAAAGAAAATGGGGTTTATCGCTCATGGTAAAGAAGCGAATAAAACAGCTCATAAATTAATTTCAGCCTTAACTGAATTGTTTGAGAGTGGTATTAATATTAGAGAGTTTTCCATTGAAGATTTAAACAACTCTTCGATAAAAGAGTTTAGAAAGACTGTAAATATAAAAGAATTGTCTGCCACTATTCAAGTTCCTAAAGATTGGATATTACTAGAGAGGACTATTATGCTTTTGGATGGTGTTACAGCTAAGTTAGCGCCGGAATATAAGCCTTTTGATACAATTAAACCGTATTTGAAAAAACTAGTCTTAACAAACGGAGGACTTAGAAAATTAATTTGGGGAATTGTTAAAAAACAAGTCAGCACGCTAATTTCGTTACCAAAAAAAGCGGATAAATTTTTTACTAAAGCCAACAATGGTGAATTGGTAATTGAAATCTCAGGATTTGATACACATACGAAAAAACTATATGCTGGGAGTCAACAAATAGCGTTTGGATTAATTTCAGTACTTAGTTTGGGGCTAGCATTTGTTTCAAATGTTTATGATAAGTCCACTTATGAAAACCTGTTTTTTGTAATTGGAGTAATACTAGGAAGCTTGTTTATGTGGTCCATAGTTAAGAATAGAAAGTAATGTTGTCACTTAGGTCAAGAATAGATTCGGTATTATATGCATCAACTATTGGTGTTACCATAAAAGGAGTTACCAATTTTGAGTTGAATAGCCTTAAAAATATTACACTTAACGATTATCTTGAATTACCGAACATTAGATTGGGTAAACAAATTGAACGAGTTTTTTCATCTTTGATTGAGAGTTCTTCAAATTATTCTATTCTCAAAGAAAATATTCAAATTATTGATGATAAAGTAACAATAGGTGAATTAGATTTTATTATTAAAAATAATGACACTAATGTAATAAGTCATCTTGAAATCGTTTATAAGTTCTACCTATACGATCCAAATTATTCTAGTATTGAATTAGAAAGATGGATTGGTCCAAACAGAAAAGATAGTTTTATTGAGAAGTTTAATAAGTTAAAATCACAACAGTTCGCATTGCTTTACAAGCCTAAAACGGCTGTCGCTTTAAATGATTTAGATATTAAGTTGGTTAGGCAAAAGCTATGCTTTATGGCATCATTATTTGTACCACATTCATTAATGAATACAAACATTCCTGAAATTAACAACTCTGCAATTGTTGGTTATTGGTTAAGTTTTAATGATTTTTGTAAACGAGCTGAGTTAGGTAGTCAGTATTATTTGCCTCAAAAACAAGAATGGGGGATTACACCAGAAAGTAATACGGAATGGTATTCTTTTTCAGAAATTCGTTTACTAATTATTGATTCATTAAATAGAGAATTTTCACCATTATGTTGGATTAAGAAGAGTGATTCCTCTTTTGAACAATGCTTTATTGTTTGGTGGTAATAGTTGTGTAATCCTCATTTCTCATCTCATCCAATTTTTTTGTTTCAGATATGAAAATTGGCCCGTATTTGGCATGATAGTCATCTTCATTCATAAACTTTATACAATCGTTAAATTGAGATTTGACCCCATTTGAAATGTTATGTTCATTACACCATTTCATAAACTTAATGTATTTCTTTGTAATCGTTTGCTTTCTCAGTTTTGACAGGACTTTAGCACTATAATGATGGGGTCTATCTAAAATATTAATATAGATATCGTCTTTGTTAATCAAGTGTAGTGCTACGCATTTTCTGTAAAAATCAGGTAAGGTTTCAATATTGAAAACCGATATGGTTGGAGAAATTTTAAATGTTACATTTGATAATGTTCTAATTCTTTCTCTGTTTGACACGAATGTTTCCCATTTCAATTCTTTTCTAATGTATTCTCCTAGCTTATCAGACTCATCAATACTTGCTAGTACTTCAACAGATTTAAATTGCTTCCAATAGTCTATGACTTTGAAATTTTTAAATTCTAATTTAGAAAAATTGGTATTGTATCTTAGTTTTATGTTTGTAATCTTATTAGTGATTAAATAATCTAATAATAAATAGTGTTCTTCGGTAACCAAAGGTTCACCGCCTGCAAAATAAAGCTCTTGTGCTTGATGCAAAAATTGACCATTCTTTTCAATGAACTGATTAAAGTCGTTTATGTTTTTAATAATGGCTTTATTACCTCGGTTTGTATTAAGCGTTTTAGCTTCATTAAACCATTTTGAACTCGCACCATGCCAACAGGTTCTACATCTAAAATTGCACACGTTAGAAAAACGAATATCAAAATAGATTGGATTATTTATTTGTGTTGTGTCAATGTTAGGAAATTTCTCAAACGTCTCTTGTCTGATACTCTTTGCACCAGACAATTCTAAGTTGATACAAACCGCGCACCTCTTATCTATTTTTCCTTTTAAAAAGTTTGATCTGACTTGATTTATTTTTTCATTATTCCAAATTGAATGAATGGTGCTGTTGTTTATGTTACCATATTTAATTGAAGACACGCAACAGGCATTGACTTGACCTTTTGATCCTAAATGGAAATGTATCCAAGGCATTAGGCAATATGGTTTAATTTCAGTTTTGATGGTGTAAATGTATTAATTTATTTTAAAAATTTAGCACAAAAAAAAGGGAACAATTAGATTTGTTCCCTTTTGTGTTTAGCGAGTTTCTTACCTAATTTTGTGAATCACTATTGGCATAGTACCCAAACATTTTGAAGCTCTTTTTGATGGTGTGTAAACTAATTGTACAGACTTACCATGTTCCTTAAACTGCTCATCAAGTGCTAAGGGTTCTAGTAAAGTTTTATTTCCGTCAATTGCAACTGCTATGACAAAATCACAACCATCTGTTTTACGCATGTCTCTAACAACACCATGAACAACACCTTCCATGCTTTCTGTTTCTACAGGTTTAGTTTGGTTTTTAGCTAAGTCAGTTGTTGTGCTCTCTTTTGTAGAACCACAAGCAAACATTCCGAGTGTTAAGATAATAATTAATAAATTTTTCATAATAATTAAATTTAGTTTATATATATTTTTTGACTCATGTTCGTATTCGCACCACTTAACTTAACTAAATAAATTCCTTTTGAGAAATTAGAACTATTGTAAGTTTTTGATTTATCTTGAGTATTAACTTTTTCAGAAATAACTAATTTTCCATTTAAATCATATATAGTTAATTCTAGTTGTGAATCTGAAATATCATTCCATTCCATAGTTAATGATCCATGGTGTGGTTGATATGCTTTAAATGTAGGAAAGGCTACTTCTTTTTCTTCTTGTCCTAACATTTTCCATGCACTAAAAGAAAATATTCTTGTTTTTACAGAACCTCCACTACCAAGATATTCTCCTGTGAACCAAAAATGTCTATCATTAGTTGGGTCCATAGTCATTTGAGAGTAATCTCCAAAACGGTTAAATCCTGTTTGAGAACCTGTACCTACAACTGCACTTTGTTCGTTCACAGTCATTTGGTTTAATGGATCATCATGGTATCTACCCGTAAATCGTAAACTTGCATAAGTATCTGGACCAGCAACAGAATAGGCTAAACCTACGTTACCATCACAATCCATTGCTATACTTCCCATCCAACGACTATTCGTGTTATCAGGAGAGTAAGTAGATTCTTGATGAATGTACCATACACCGTCATTGTTTTCTCTTAATTCATACCATCTAATTCCTGCTCTGTTTTGACCATTAACATCAACAGTTGTACACATCATAGCTGTATTGTGAGTATTAAATCTTCTATATTGAGTTTTATACATGAAAATACTTGGTACACCATCTATTCTTTGTGTTGTTCCTTTTTGTTCAATATCATCCCAACTATTTGTAAATGTTGAGTTAAAAGCAGTAGAAGGTAATTCTTGACTTACTACTACTGAAGAACTTGAAGGTGTTGTCCAATCTACTTCACACTTAATTACTTTAATGTGATCAGAAGATACACCAGACCATGAATTATCTTGTATATGAAAGTAATAAAAAGGAGCATCATCTTCTGGTGCTGTTGCACCTTCAGCGTATGATGGAGAAAAACTTCTAAAGAAATATCTAACTGATGAAGGGAAGTTCATTTTAACCATCTGAGCAGACTCTCCTAATAACATTTTTTCTCTTTCAAAAACAACACAGTTGTTACTTGAACAGTTAGCTGACATATAGTAACCATTTGACCATACACCAAACTTTGGGTAATCAGGGAATCCAGAAGTAGGCACATCAAACGTATAAGAATGATAAGAACCTAAAGCGTCAGATGTTTCAGAAATAGCAATTAAGATTTTGTCTGTAGCCGTTTGGAATTGACTAATAAACCATCTGTCTGCATATCTATCATACATTATAATTGGATCGCCATCATTTGTACTTCCTGGCCATAATGAAGACAATGAATTAGAAAATCCAGCTGAACTTCCATCCTTATTATACACTTTATATGATGTGTTTTTACCTTGAATGTAATGATCTAACCCAGCAGCTCCTGATGGATCTGGAGGTCCACCACCACTTAATCCATTAAAACTTTCAATTAAACTTGTACTTGCTTTATAAATCGGACCTTCAGTTTGTATAGCTGGGTCAATATGATTGTTTTCAGGAATTCCTATGTCTTCTAAACCAACAGAATTAGTTTTTTTTCCGTCTTTTATCTTGTATTCTTGGAAAATATCGTTGGCTAATCCCATGTCAGAGCCTAGTAAACTTCTCAATGGAGGAGTTTTAAAATATTCAGAATTTGTTGATACACCTTGAAATCCTTCACCTACAGTAGAATCTTGAGAAAATCCAAAGTAAGCTGAGAATAAAAGTGATGTTATAATTAGTTTTTTCATAATTTTGATACAGTTTAACTGTAAATTTACGAAATTAATCCTAGGTTTTATTACTCAATACATATAAATGTTAGATTGCTAGATAAATACGTAAAATTTATCGTTAAATAGGCTTATTATTTGAAGCAATTTTTAATTATTATTTAAAATCTATGTTTAATTTAAGTAATTCATAAGAATCAGTCACTTTCTGATACATTTCTTTTGCACTTTTTTGATATATTTTTTCTAAATGCATGGCTTTGTCTGGATGGTATAAAATGACTAATTTACGATATGCTTTTTTAATTTCAGAAGGTGTTGCAGTTTTTGACAATTCTAAAATTTTGTATGCCTCATCAAGCTTTGAATGACTATTACTTTTATATCTCCTTTTTTGACTCTTCTGTTCAGTAAATTCTTTTTCTGTAATAAAAGAATACATGGCTAAAATAGACTCTAGTTGATAAGCAATTAATCCAATTCCTTTGGTGATGATGAGTAAGCTTTTTAATTCATTTTGAGTTAAATAGCCATCAATAATAGTTATTTTTACTAAGAAATTTAATAACTGTAATTTGGTGGTTGGGTCCTGGTTATTATTTATACTTTTTAACGAATAATTTATTGACTTATCAGTTTTGAGTATGGCAGCCAATTTACTTTTGTAAGTTGGTAACAATTCACTTCCAAATTCATTAACAAAAAAGCGATAAACAAAATCTAATTCTTTTGCGGTAACTTTTTGATCACTTTTTAAAATGTATGCTGTTAATTTTAAAAACTCAAATGTGAAATCAAATCGACTTTGTTTAGCTCTAATTCTAGGAAGGTAAACAATAGCCATAATGATTACGCCAATAAATAAAATGGCATTCAAATAGTCATAAATATCATTTCCGTTTGATTGACTGTATAATAAGGGGGTAAGTGATAGTATCATAAGGTTGCAAATATAACATTCTATGCTGGTTAATAAAATGACTTTAGACACCTATTAAAATGATAGGTTGTGGTCTAAAAATTAAGTTTTAAGATTAAACAAATAAGCCATCAAAAAGATAAATCTAAATGATGGCTTATTTTATATGTTTGAGGTAATTATTTAATTACACCTAATTCTTTCCCTACTTTTTCAAAAGCAGCTAATGCTTTGTCTAAATGTTCTTTAGTATGTGCTGCTGATAATTGAACTCTAATTCTTGCTTGTTCTTTTGGAACAACTGGATAAAAGAATCCTACAGCATAAACACCTTCTTCTAATAAACGGTTTGCAAATTTTTGTGATAGGGCTGCGTCATATAGCATAACGGGTACAATTGCAGAATCTCCATCTTTAAATTCTAATCCTGATTTTTTTAATCCAGCTTTAAAATAGTTTGTATTAGCTTCTAATTTATCTCTTAATTCTGTAGATCCACTTAGTAAATCAAATACTGCTATTGAAGCACCTACTATTGAAGGTGCTAATGAATTAGAGAATAAATAAGGACGTGATTTTTGACGTAACATGTCAATCACTTCTTTCTTTCCTGTTGTAAATCCACCCATAGCACCACCAAGCGCTTTTCCTAATGTACCTGTAATGATATCTACACGTCCCATTACATTATTATATTCATGAGTTCCTCTTCCTGTTTTTCCAATGAATCCAGTAGCGTGACAGTCATCAACCATTACCATAGCATCATACTTATCAGCTAAGTCACAAATTTCATCCAATTTAGCAACAAAACCATCCATTGAGAATACGCCATCAGTCACAATGATTCTATTGCGTTGATCTTGTGCTGCTATTAATTGTTTTTCTAAATCTGCCATATCAGAATTTGCATAACGGTAACGTGCTGCTTTACATAATCTAACACCGTCAATAATTGACGCGTGATTTAATGAATCAGAAATAATAGCATCTTCTTTTGAGAATAATGGTTCAAAAACACCACCGTTTGCATCAAATGCTGCGGCATATAAAATAGTGTCTTCCATTCCGCAAAATTCAGAAATTTTCGCTTCTAATTCTTTATGAATATCTTGAGTTCCACAAATAAAACGTACGGATGACATTCCAAAACCGTGTGTATCTAGTGCTTTTTTAGCGCCTTCAATTACTGCCGGATGTGATGATAACCCTAAATAGTTGTTAGCACACATTATAATTACATCTTCTCCAGAGTCTACAGTAACAACTGCCCCTTGTGGTGATGTAATTACTCTTTCTTCTTTATATAGGCCAGCTTCTCTAATTGCTGATAATTCGTCTTGTAATTGTTTTTCTAATTTTCCGATCATGCTAAATTGATTTTAAGTGTGTAAAGATATGAATTTTTTAAGATATTAAAACGCAGATTGATTTGCGAAACAGAACAAATTAGGTTTATATAGATTTAAGTTCTTCTTTTAGTTTTTTAGTCAGTCCTTTAACTACTAAATTATAGGATAAATCGGTTAATTCAAATATTTTTTTATCCGTGATGTCACCTTCATTTTCAACTGTATTCCAATGTTTTTTATTCATATGAAAGCCTGGTTTAACGCTGTGAAATTGGTCTCGCAATTCTATAGCTAATTCCGGATCACATTTCAGGTTTATACTGAAAAAGTCTTCCACGCCAGTTAAAGCAAACATTTTATTCATGACTTTAAATACAAGAGTTTTGTTGTCAAATGGAAAGCCTTCAGTCACACCTGGCTTTTTTATGCAATAGTTTCTGTATTCTTCAATATTCATTTGTTTGTTGTTAGTTAGTCAATGCATTAAAGTTACTATTATTTAAACAAAAAAAAGCATTAACCTAAGTTAATGCTTTTTAAATTTTTGAGTGTAAAAATTATTTTACGGCATATAAAATATCGCCATAGTATACTTTAATATCACCACGTTTAACGTACTCAGCTTTTGCTTCCGTTAACCATTTAGCGAATTTCACACCTTCACCATGTGATCTATAAGTAGCATCACCATTCATCATGTCACCATTTTTATCTAATGCAACATATTGAGGTTGTGTTTGCTTTTCATAAAGTACAGCTTGCATGTCAGACCATTTGTCTCCCCAAGTCACTAACTCTCTTCCTGAATAAGGAGAGATTTCTTTAGCCGGCATGTCAATTCTTTCATCCACCGCTAATGAAACAATAACAAAATCGTTACTCATTAATTCGTGTACTTCTTCAACAGACCAAACGTTTGTTTCCATTTTTCTACAATTCACACAGTTGTGACCTGTAAAATCTAACATTAAAGGTTTACCAATTTCTTGAGCGTAAGCTTCTGCTTGGTCATAATTATGGAATACCATTAAACCGTGTTCCATTTTTGCGCCATCAGGCATACCTTCATTTTCTGGAGCATGACCATGAATTCCATAAGGAATTTCAGAATAAGATACTGGAGGTGGGAATGCCGAAATTAATTTCAATGGCGCCCCTGATAAACCAGGTAACATATAAACCGTAAAGGCTAATGTAAGTGTTGCTAATACAACTCTAAATGTTCCTATACCACCAGTTAATGGTGAATCGTGTTTAGTTTGGAATACACCAAATAAATATAGAGACATAGCCCCAAAAATACCAATCCAGATTGCAATAAATACTTCTCTTTCTAATAAATGAGCTTGAATTGATAAATCTGCATTTGATAAGAATTTAAATGCAAATGCTAATTCTAAAAATCCTAATACAACTTTTACATTGTTTAACCAACCACCTGAAGAAGGTAATCCGTTTAACCAAGATGGGAAGATTGCAAATAATGCAAAAGGTAAACCTAAAGCAAAACCAAATCCAGCCATTCCCCAAGTTAAGTTCCACGCACCTCCACCTGAGGCAGAAGCTAATAAACTACCTAAAATAGGACCTGTACATGAGAAAGATACTAAAGCTAAAGTTAAAGCCATAAAGAATACACCAACTAAACCACCAATGTCAGATTTGGTATCTGCTTTGTTTGTCCATTTTGCAGGTAAAACAATTTCGAATGCACCTAAGAAAGATAAAGCAAAAACAAATAGCATTAAGAAAAAGAAAATATTTAATGGCCCATTAGTGGCAATATTACTTAAGATGTTAGGGTTTAATGAATCCATTAAATGGAAAGGTACACTTAATAAAACATAGATTAACAAGATGAAGAATCCATACATTACACCTTTAAATAACCCTTTCTTCTTGTTTTCAGACCCTTTAGTAAAGAAACTTACAGTCATTGGAATCATTGGGAATACGCATGGCGTTAATAAGGCGAATAATCCACCACCAAATGCTAACCAGAAAATACCCCAGTAGCTACTTTTTCCAGTTTCACTTCCAACAGATTGAATTTGGGCGTTCTCTAATGGGATTTCAAAATCTAATTGTTTTGAAGTAAATGAATTTCCATCAGCATCTTTTCCAGAAAATAATAAAGAGCCAGTAATAATCTGTAAAGAATCTTTGGCATCAATTGTTATTTTTTGAGTAAATATACTATCTACATAAATTCCATCTTTTGATTGTGCATTTGATAAACTTCCATTAGCTGTGTAACTTCCATTAAATGACAGTTGTAATGGGTTATTTGAATTGTCCATGTTTAACAACCAACCTTCAGCAATAGTAGGGTTAATTCTTAATTCGTAATTAGTTTCAGATTTTTTAACTGCATATGCTTGAAAACCAATTTCTGATTTTGTAGCTTCTAATTCCTCTTCAATAACTTCCTCTATAACCTCAGTACTTTCTTCAGTTACTTTAACTGCATTAGGGTCACAATTAATTCCCTTAACTGAGATCGGTTCATTTCTAAACTCTGGAGCAAAACAGGCTTCTTTACAAGCCATAAAACCATATTCTAAATTTATCTTAAAATCTTTTTTTGATTTAATTTTAATCTTTTGCTTAAAGATAGCTTTTGTTCCGTCAAATACTTTTTCTGGAAATTGACCTTCATGTAAAGTCGTTCCGTATTCTTTAGTGCTTCCAACCAATTTATAATCATCTGATGGTGCAAAAATCAATTCAGTTGGAAAACTAATTCCTCCTGCTGGTTGCTTTTGTGCGTATATATGCCAGTGATCTTTTTGATTAACAGTGATAATGATTCTTGCTTCATCACATTCTCCATACTCAACTTTAAAATTCCAGTTAATTACTTCATCAACTGAAGCTGGCATCTCGTCATGTTGTGCCTGAGTATTAAATGCGAATGCAAATAATAATGATAGTACTAAACCTATTTTTTTCATGTATGTTGTTAATTAGAGTTACAAAAGTATAATAAAGTTTGGTAAATAAATATTCATTGATTTTTATTATTGGAATTTCAAAATAAAAAAGCAACACGTAATGGTGTTGCTTTTTTGTGTAAAATGGTCTTTTATTACTATAAAGTGGTTACTTTCTTAATTCTTGATATTGGAATCCAAACGCCTCCCTTTAAACAAATAAACTTGGCTCCAGCGGCCCAAATAGTTGTTTCTACGGCTTTTAGACCAATGTCATCAAAAAATTCAATTCTCATTTTACCTCTATATGAATTGCCAAGCCTTGTAGCTTCAATTAATTTATTCTTAAGTTCTAATTGTTCTTCAATTTCTAATTCTTCTACCGGTAGGTTATCTTTAAAAGTTAATTTTGAAATTAGTTCTTTTTCTATGAGAGTTGGTTTTACTGGGTCTTGCATGAATTTTGTTTTAAAAATGAATATTGGAAATATGCGCCAATTGACTATAATTGGATTTACAATTTAGATAAAAAATATGAATTAACCAAATATTATGGCATAAAAAAAGGAATTACAATTGTAATTCCTTTCGTAATCGTTACGAGTCAAACTAGCTCATAATATATTTGGCTATAAAATCATCTAATTGAATTTCATCCCCATTTACGTTAATCGTTTTGATTTCTAAACTTACAAAGAAACGCGTAATTACTCTTCTTGCCATTTCGTTATCGTCAACTAGGCTAATATTTACGGCTATTCCATTTTCAGATTTGATAGGCGTAACAGTAAAGTAATTAGTATAATAATTTGCAGTTTTAGTTATGTCGTTAATTGAGTAGTTTGAATCAAAAGAGAAGTTAAAAACACCACTTATTTTTGATTTTTCTGCAGTTTCAGCATCTGAATAAGTAACTATTCCGGTTGCAAAGGTTGATACTGTTAGAAATAATCCAACTAATAATCCTAATACTTTTTTCATGTTTTTGATTTTAATTAATTTACTACTATAACACAATTCATGTGCCAAAGGTTGCATAAAGATACTAAATAATTTTGAATATTCAAATTATATCATTTTCTAGATTTATGTAATTATACGATAAACTGTGATTTAGAATATATAATGGTTTAAAATTTATGGTAATAATATTACCTTTGAAATATGAGTTTGAAATTAAGATTAACACCAAATAAAATTGAAGCAGGTTGTGATGAAGCAGGGAGAGGTTGTCTATCTGGACCGGTTGTTGCGGCTTCAGTGATTTTACCTAACGATTTTAGAAATGATCTATTAAATGACTCAAAAAAATTAACGGAAAAACAAAGAGATTTACTTTATCCAATTATTATAAAGGAGGCAATAGCCTATGGTGTTGGGATTGTACCTTGTGAAATAATTGACGAAATCAATATTTTAAACTCTTCTTTTTTAGCTATGCACTTTGCTGTTGATTTGTTGGATGTAAGACCCGAACTTTTATTGATAGATGGGAATAGATTTAGTGCTTACCCAAAAGTAAATCATGAATGTATTATTAAAGGAGATTCCAAATTTATGTCCATTGCCGCGGCATCAGTATTAGCTAAAGTGTTTAGAGATGATATTATGAATAAATTGCATCACCAATTCCCAGTTTATGAATGGGATAAAAACAAAGGGTATCCGACTAAAAAGCATAGGGCAGCAATTTTTGAATATGGTGACACTGTCTATCACAGAAAAACATTTAAGTTATTAGCAGACGATCAAGTTTAGTCTTGATTCACATTTTTTTGTGCAAACTAATTTTGGTTTTAGAAATAATTCCTATTAGTATCAATTATTTTTGCTTATATAATTGTAAGAAATGTTTAAAAAGTTAAGTTTTATTCTTCTGCTAGTTGTCTCTGTTTTTGGGTTGGCTTTAGGTGGGAAATATATATATGAGAAACAAGCCTATCAGCTTAGTTTTTCAAACTTTAACATTTCAAATGAAGCCACTCAAATTTATATACCAAATGTTAAATTGTTTAATGAGCTGAATATTACTACTGACGGTTTTGATTTTCCGTCTGATGTTGTAGTGGCAAAAACAAAAGTTTTAGCTTTTCTTAAGAAAAATAATATAACAGATGAATTGTATATGTCATACGACAAAGATGATTATATCATTTCGATAAAACAACAGTCGTTTGATAGTGAAAAGTTTATTGTTTTTTTAGAGAATCAATTAAATATTGATGTTATTAAAAGTAATAATACAATTAGTATTGGATCTTCCACTTTTTATTATTTTACAAAGAATGATTTTTTTGTTTTTTCAACTTCAAAAATACAACTTCAAACGGTTCAGCCATTTGTAAAACCAAACGGTAATTATCATTATTTAATTCAAAAAAGTAAATCATCACCGCAACAATTTTTTAAACAGTACAATAATTCGTTATATGCATTTAATGTTGAGTATGGCGATACTATAAAAGGAGATCCAGTTTCACCAGAAGTATATTATAACGCCATTCCATCTAATTTTGATACATTACGATTTTATGGGAGTAGTAGATTTCAAGATGATATTAATCATTTAACGTCTACTAAAAAAAGTGAGTTTTTCAGTTGGGTTAATAACGGGGTGATTCATTTAAAAAAAGATTCGCTAGAAATTTTAATTGGAATACAGAATGAGTTTCAAAATTTAGGTGATATTCTGGATGAGCAAACGCTTAAATTAAGTGTTGATTCACTTTTACCCTCTCCAATTATTAAAAATAATTATAAAATTCACCCCTTTAAATCTAATACAATTTGGAGATCAATATTACCTTTTAACCACTATAGTTTTAATTATTATTCTGAGTTTAATAATTATAACGTATTAGGTAATTCTGAACAAGCAATGAATTGGTTTATTGTAGAACTACAATTGGGGAATGTGTTTTCAACAAATGCTCCAGATTTTCATCACCCTGAAAATGTACATCAATTAATGATTAGTCAAACTGAATCTGCGCGTTTTCTCGTTTCAAAAAATTGGACTAATAAAACAGATTGTTTTGTAGCAGAAGTTTCTATTACAAACACAGTTCAGACTAATGCTTTGAGTTTACCCTTGATTTCAACTTTTCCAATTGAGATTACTAATTTTAAGATTAAGACATTTATTATAGAAGATACATTAGAAGTGTTGTTGTTTAATGATGAAAAAATCATATCCTATACTAGTAGTGGTCAAATTAATTGGACTAAAAATTTAGATTCACCACTTATTTCATTTCCTGTTAAAGTTAAGAATGATTCATCTGATTATGTTGTATTGTTTATGAAACAGTCTGTTGATGTGGTAAATAAAGCTAATGTCAGTTTGGTTGGTTTTCCATTCAAATTTAACTCACTTGCTACTAAGGGTAGTGTTATTCAAAATGAAGATAATTTTAGACTATTGGTTGAGGTAGGTGATCAGATTGTAAATGTAAATGAAAAAGGTGTATACACTGAGGGGTGGTCTAATCCAACAGTGTCGAATAATTTAAAATCTAATTTAGAAATAGGAATAGCTAATAATCAGCCAATTATTAGTTATGTAGATACAAATGATAGTTTATTTGTGAGAAACAAGTTTGGACAATCAGTTTTGGAAAATAACATTCAGTTAAGTTTAAATCATAGATCGGATTTTATTTCTGGGAATAAGGTAAGTAATGATTTAAGAGTGCTTGGGTTTTCATTACCTTATATTATGAGTCAATTGGTTAGTACAGGGCAAAAGGACTCCTTATTAATCAGTCAAAAATTAGAACCAACTAGTGTGCATTGGACACAAAATAAGGATAAAAATTATTTGGTAATTGAAGAGTTTAATCGGGTGGTTATATTTAATGAATTTGGTTTGTTAGAAAAAGAGATACAAAAACCGATTCCAAATTTGAGACTCCTATCTAATACTTTTTTTGATGATGATATTATTGTCTTTTCCGACTTTAAAAATAAAAAACTATATTTGTTAGATAGTTACGGAAGAAATTTAAGTGAATTTCCACTATCAGGAGAGTCGAATTTTGACATTAACTATAAGAGTGTAGTTGTTTATTTTGATTCTGAAATATATATCTACAACTTGGAAACCTATTAAAAACGTTATGATGAAAAAACAAAAACTTAGTCTAATCTTGCTTGCTATTTCCTTTTTTATGGGAACTGCTTTTGCTCAAGATTTTAATGGATTCAGACAGAGTAATTACTCTGGTGTGTCTGGTGGAGATTTAAACCCAGCAAATATTGCAGACAATAGAATGGCGGTAGATATTACTTTAGGTGGTTTTTCTGGAACTGCTTATAATAATTACGCTTATTTTAATCCGCATCAAATGCCAGCGGGTTGGTTAGGTACTTTTAAAACTGATGATAACGGTAATTATGGTAGTCAATCTGCAAAAGACTATGCTACTTATTCGCATTTGTTTTCTATTGTTCCTTGGCAAAGTACAAGTGATACCATGAATCAAAGTAAAATATCATCAGCTGCATACGAATTTAATAATGAAGATATAGATTCTAGAGGGCTTCATTATAATCATGAGATTGATATCTTAAACTTTATGGTCACGTTGTCACCTACAATGGCGTTTAGTTTTGGAATGAAAAATAGGACATTCGTGAATATAGATCATTTAGATCCTAATTTAATTGAGTTGTCAAAAAAATCTCTTGATGTGCCAGATTTATGGAATTTGGATTTATCTGATGAGCTATTAAATGTTTCAATGAACACTTGGAATGAATATAATTTAGGCTTCGGTATGGTTGTTATGGATAAAGAAGAACACTTTATTAAAGTAGGGGCTAAATTAAAAATATTACAAGGGTTAGCTTCAGCTTATATATATACGGATGATGTTAGTTATAATTTTTTAAATGCTGATACGGCGACAGTTATTAATGGGCATTTTAATTATGGATATTCTGATAATTTTGAAGAGATTATGGCTGACGACCCAAACGATCCTATAGAAGATAAAATAAAACGTTATGCGACTAGTTTCTCGAATTTAGGTTTTGGTGGAGATATTGGTGTGGTGTATGAATGGAGACCAAATTGGAAAGACTATAAATATGATATGGATGGTGAAACAAATATTTGGAGAAAAGATAAAGATAAATATAAGTTAAAAGCCTCTTTTGCTATTAATGATATTGGCGGTGTAAAATACACTAAGGGAGGACAAAGTAGAGATTTTATAGTTAACATTGATTCAAAATTAGGAGCAAACCAGCCATTTGTTTTGGCTCATTTTCAAGATACAGATGGCTTGGAAACATTTAATTCAAATGTGGATACTTTAGTTCAAAATGGTGATGCTAAGTATGCGTCTGACGATAAGTCATTTATCATGAATTTACCAACACATATTTCTACAAGTGTAGATTGGCACATTTGGAGTGCGTTTTATTTAAATTTGAATGCATTTGTTGGTTTACAATTGAATGGAGATGCTCATAAGGTAAGGTATCCAACATCATTTGCTTTAACACCAAGGTATGATTATGCTTGGGCTGGTTTGAGTGTGCCGTTATCGTATAATACTTTAGTAGGTTCAGGAAATGTAGCCACTGGATTTAAGGCTGGTTTAGGGTTAAGAATGGGACCAATTATTATTGGAACATCTGATTTGAAACCAATTTTAGGAGCTAAGAAAGATAGAAAATTAGCCGGAGCAGATATTTATTTTGCAGTAAAGATTCCAATTTTGAGAACGCATCCAAAAGATAAAGATTTAGATAAAGTGTCTGATAAAGTTGATTTATGTAAAGATACACCAGGTGTTTGGGAGTTTAAAGGTTGTCCTGATACAGATGGAGATGGGATTCAAGATACGGAAGATAAATGTCCTACTGAAGCAGGTTTACGTGAGTTTGATGGTTGTCCGGATACTGATGGAGACAAAGTGATAGATATGTTAGATGATTGTCCAGATGTTTTAGGTTTAGTTGAGTTTAACGGTTGTCCAGATTCGGATGATGATAAAATTATTGACAAAGATGATGATTGTCCAGAAGTTGCAGGTGTAGCTGCATTCAATGGTTGTCCAGATACGGATGGAGATGGTATAAAAGATTCTGAAGATTTATGTCCTGATAATGCTGGGCCATTAGAGAATAGTGGATGTCCTGATACTGATAATGATGGAATTTTTGATTACTTAGATGAGTGTGTTACTGAAGCAGGGCCACAAGAAAATCACGGTTGTCCTTGGCCAGATACTGATGGTGATGGTTTATTAGATAAAGATGATAAATGTCCTTACAATGCAGGGCCAGCTAAAAATGAAGGTTGTCCTTATGTAGATACTGACGGTGATGGTGTTTTAGATAAAGATGATGAATGTGTTAACGTTCCTGGTTTAGTTGAAAACAAAGGATGTCCTGAAATTGTTGAAGAAGAACAAGAGATTTTAAATACGGCTTTTGAAAACTTAGATTTTGAAACATCTAAAGCGGTAATTAAAGAGGTGTCTTATACTTCATTAGAGGAGTTAGCTGCATTATTGATTAAGAAAAGTGAATGGAAAATTAAGATTGCAGGTCACACTGATAGTCAAGGTAAAGCGCAAACTAACTTAATTCTTTCTAAGAAAAGAGCGGAAGCAGTTAGAGATTTCTTAGTGCAAAGAGGGGTGGCTACTGATAGAATAATTGTTCAATTCTTTGGTGAAGAAAAGCCAGTTGCTGACAACACTACCGCTGAAGGACGTCAACAAAATAGACGTGTTGAAATGGAAGTAATGTTCGAATAGGATTAAATAAAGTTAAATAAATATTAAATCCCACTTCAAATTTTTTGAGGTGGGATTTTTTTGTTACTTTTATGTATAATTCCCATTATACTAATATGAAGAACAGCTTATTTATTTTAATCATAATCGCGCTTGGTACTACAGCATGTAATTTTAATGCGGAAAGTAAAACTACCGTGGGTAATATTGATAATTTAGTACAGTCAATTATCGACACTTCACAAGTTTATGATATTATTCAAAGCCCAAAATACACAAGGACTAATGAGCAATATGAGGTGACTGAATATTCTCAAAATGATACAACTAGGCTTCATGTTGAATCCTTTGTATCGGAGTCAAAAGAGTATACTAGACAGCTTTATTATGATAATACTAAATTAATTTTTTCAAGTGAGTCTGGGTATGATTTAACGGATACAAGTCAGCAAGAGTATATTGTGAATACGTATTTTTTAGGTGACGGTTCTCAAATAAACTATATGAATACTGAAAGTTTTGATGTGGAAAGTGAAAACTATAAGTTAACTGAAGCTCCCATGAAAATCGAATTAATTAAACCATTTAATGCGATTAAACAGCAAGGTGATTTTGAAATGAAGTTTGGTGAGTTTTTAGTAATGGGGCCTCAATCGTATTTGATTTTAAGTAATGAAAAAAGTAAATATGACATTGCTTTGTATGTTCAGCAAGGTGATTTTTTATTAGATGAATTATATAATAATCCTGAAAAATATAAAGGTAAGACTATATTCTCAAATCATGAATTTATTAGTGAAAATGGAGTAATTAAAATGGCATATAGAGGTGGAATGTTGATTGAAAAATAAAGCTAATGATCTCTAGGTGTTTACATTACGTTTTACACACCACAATATTCGCAATATTTAGCTTTCTCATTATGAGTATAAATAAAATCTGAAGCGTACATAGATTCGATTACGTCTTTTATTTCAGTTTTGAATAAATCTAAAATTTCGACAGTTAGTAATTCGTTTTTATCCCCGCTTACTTTAACGTTTTGAACCCATTCTTTTATATTTATCATGGAAATGATTCCTGCGCTAAAGCTTGTTCTTTCAGGGAACTGTTGCTGAAACATGATGGCATACATTAATAACTGTCTAGCGTACCCTTTTTTATCGTGGTAAGTGATGTTTTCTAAGCTAAGATCTGGATTCTTTTTAGATGGTTTTGATAAAGAGACTTTATCCGCATCACACTTCCCTGATTTATAATCAATAATTCTATATTCTGAACCAAATTGTTCAATTCTATCCGCGTTTCCTTTAATTTTTATGGTTTTATCAATTCCATTTATGTTCCATGTAAAGTTAGCTTCAATTTCTTCTTCTAGTTCTTTTATGAAAATAGGATAGTTGATGACTTTTAGTTCTTTAATTTGCTCATCAATAAAGGTTTTCAATAAATTTACACTGACGTCAAACGACAATCTGTTTTGACCATATTTCATGTCCGTTTTTGTAAATTCTTTCAAGTATTCCTCTTCTAAGTACTGTTCTAAATTCTTTTTTTCAGTTGTTAATACGTCAATGGAGACTGGTTTTGAAGGTGTTAAAAAATTGTCTTTATACACACGTTCTAGCACGTTGTGAATCATAGTACCAAAAGTAGAAGCTTCAATATTTTCCTCTACTTCTTTACCTTCACGCAAGCCTAAAATGTATTTGTAGTAAAAGTCTAAAGGGCAGTTAATAAATGTGTTTAAGGCAGATGGTGATAGTCCTTTTTTGAATAAGTCATCCAGTTTTTTTCTGACTTTATCGTTAACAGAGTAACTAGTTTCAGTTATGTCACTACTCACGTCATTAGAGCTATAGGTGTAGGTTTTTATGTCGTGATTATCCTTTAATTCATTTTCAATTTGAGTAATGAACCTGCTTTTTTCTCCACTTGTTAATCCTTTAGCGCTAGAATTGTAAGTGATATATATGTTTTTTGCTCTATGTATTAGTCTGTAAAAGTGATGCGCAAAAATGGCATCCCTGTCTTGTTCAATTGGTAAGCGGTGGTGTAATTTAAGTTCTCTAGGAATTAATGAATTCGTAAAATTAGATTTTGGTAAATTACCTTCATTCATGGATAGAATGATTAAGTTTTCAAAATCTAAGGTTCTAGTTTCCAAAATTCCCATAATCTGTAACCCTTCAATTGGATTTCCTAAAAATGATAGCGATTCGTTTTGCCAAAATTGTTCAAACAGCTTTTTGAATGATTTTAAATTTAATGGATGAGGGTGTTTTTCCCAGATATCTTTGAACTTTGAAATTCCTTTTGAAAAATGGTAGAGTATTTCTAGCTCTAGGTCGTTAGTCCCGTCTTCTTTAAAATGTGTGTACAATACTTGAATAAAGTCTTCTATGGCTTTAAATCCAACTGTAGTGTTGTTATGCCACACACTTAATAGGTTTGTGATTTCCTTTAGTTCAGGAAATACCTCAATTAATTCAATATGATTGATGAATACTTTGTTCGCTTTTATTAGTCGGTTTTCAAAATCAGCTATTGCATTTTTGCGTTGAATGATGATTTGAATAAATGGGTGGTCGATAAATCGTAAGAGCGTTTTGTGGTAAAGTTGATCTGAATTAAACTTTTTAAAGTTATGTTGGAAGTCAAAAACTAAGTCAAATAAGCTTTTTAAATGAGAATACTTAATCGGGTATCCCATTGTAATGTTAGCCTTTTTAATATCTAATGGTAAGGACTTACTTAAAGGGATAAGTAAAGTTTCATCCGCTAATACAATTGCTGTATTGTTTAATTGTTGAGGGGTTAAGTTTTTAATAATGTTACCCGCAATTTTAGCCTGAGCCACTTGTTGTGCGGTTTCAATTATTTCAAATGATTTTCTAGCTTTATTAATCTCATTTGAAACCTCATTATTAAATCTATTTTTTTTGTTTAATTTTCTATAGAAATGACCAGCTTCATGTTCAAAATTGTTAATGTAATGTTTGTCTACATCAAAATAAACGGTTGCAATTTTTTGTCGCGTTAAATTTTCTATGATTTGTTCTTCTGCTCTAGATAGTGCGTTGAATCCTACGAAATAGTAATGTTTGGATGAGGTAGGGTTTGCAAAATGTGTTTTTTTAGCAAAATTCTGATAGGCTCTACCTTGATAGGTAGAACCTATTGCTTCTAATTTGGTTTTTAGTTTTTTATAATAAATGGGTAGTTTATCCCATAGGTCGGCATACTTCTTTTGCCCGTCAGATAATTTTTCGGGTTTTTTTAGGCCGTGTGTAGAAGGTGTAATTAAATCAAAACTCCAGTTGTCAATGTCCTTTATGTTTCTTAAGTCTCTAAAAATTTCTTTTGGGGATACATTATAGCGATCAATTTCATCAAAGTCTGATAAAATAATTTTCCCCCATTTTAAAAAGCTATCAAAATCTTCAGCTTCTTCTCCGTCAACTTCTGAATAAATGTCATATAAAAAAAAGAGTAATTCCGTTTGACTAATAATTTCTTCTTCTGTGTTTTCATCTATCCATTCGTTAATAGTAGTGATTTTTGGAGCAAAAAATGGAGAGTTAAAATGATCTGATAAATGTTTATGAATATAAACAGAAGCACGTCTATTGGGAATGATAATTACAATTTCATCTAGTTCATTTTGATGAGCGTCATATATCTTTTGGCAAACTTCTCCTAAAAAGGTATTCATAGCAAACGTATTTTGACTTTAAAGGTAAATACTTGTTTCCGAATAGTGCTACATAAAATGGGATTAATGTCAGTTCTTACCGATAGCTATCGGTAGAATATGTTTTTTGTGCTAACAAAAAAATAGAGTTGTATCGAGGACAGAGTGGTATAGAATTGATTTCCTTTTGATGTTTTAACCCGCTTTCCACGCCAAAATTTAGCATAAATGAATGGGTGTTGTAATCAGTAATACAATTAGTTTACTGCTGTAACGCCTGTTTTTATTGGGTTTATGATTTAAAAACAAAATTTTGTTTAATTTTTAATCATTACTCCGAATAAATGATTAGATTTGTATCATATTAATGATTAAAATTTCGGCATGACAAATTTAGTAATTGGAGATAAAGCTCCACAGTTTAAAGGTTTAGATGAAAATGGAAATTCAATTTCACTAACTGATTTTAAAGGAAAAAAAGTAATCTTATACTTTTATCCAAAAGATATGACACCAGGTTGTACAACTCAATCGTGTAATTTACGTGATAGCTATTCTGATTTAACTCAAAAAGGATTTGAGGTAATTGGTGTCAGTGCAGATAGCGCTGAGAGACATTTAAAGTTTATAGCAAAGCATGAGTTACCTTTTCATTTAATTGCAGATGAAGACAAAACGATATTAAATGCTTATGGTGTTTGGGGTTTGAAAAAGTTTATGGGTAAAGAATATGACGGCATTCATAGAACAACTTTTATTATTGATGAGGAGGGGGTTATTTTAGCGGTCATCAAAAAAGTTAAAACTAAAGATCATACGAATCAAATTTTAACTGAACTAGATAATCAATAGTATTTTGAAATGTTAGTTCGAGTGATTTTTCGAAATCTAATGAAGGGAAATAGTGGCGAGAACAAATTTCAAAAGCTAAAATAAATAAAGAAATTTTACAACGTAAATAGAATACGTTCTGATACCATTTCTTTGTGTCAACAATAAAACAAAATACCATGGCAGAAGTAAAAGAAGTAAACAAAGAAAAATTAAAAGCGTTACAATTAACGTTAGACAAGTTAGAAAAAAATTATGGTAAAGGTTCCATAATGAAACTAGGAGATAATGTAAGAGAAGATATTGAAGTAATTTCTTCAGGTTCTTTAACGTTAGATTTAGCACTTGGTGTTAAAGGGTATCCAAAAGGAAGAATTGTTGAAATTTATGGACCAGAATCCTCTGGTAAAACAACGTTAGCAATTCATGCCATTGCTGAAGCTCAAAAAGCGGGTGGAATTGCTGCATTTATTGATGCAGAGCACGCTTTTGATCAATTTTACGCAAAGAACTTAGGTGTTGATACGGATAACTTATATGTAGCACAACCGGATAATGGTGAGCAAGCTTTAGAAATTGCAGATAATTTAATTCGTTCAGGTGCAATTGACATTTTAGTGGTAGATTCTGTAGCGGCATTAACGCCAAAAGCGGAAATTGAAGGTGAAATGGGTGATTCACAAATGGGGTTACAGGCAAGGTTAATGTCTAAAGCCTTAAGAAAATTAACAGGATCAATTAATAAAGCGAATACAACTGTAATTTTCATTAATCAGTTAAGAGAAAAAATTGGTGTGATGTTCGGTAACCCAGAAACTACGACTGGTGGTAATGCGCTTAAATTTTACTCATCTGTTCGTGTAGATATTAGAAGGTCAAGTCAAATTAAAGATGGTGATGAGGTGATTGGTAATAGAACAAGAATTAAAATTGTTAAAAATAAAATTGCTCCACCTTTCAGAAAGGCAGAATTTGATATCATGTATGGAAAGGGTATTTCTAAAGTTGGTGAAATTTTAGATTTAGGTGTAGACTTAGGTATTGTGAAAAAAGCAGGATCTTGGTTCTCATACGGAGATACAAAATTAGGTCAAGGTAGAGATGCCGTTAAAAACTTAATTGGTGACAATCCAGAATTAATGGAAGAGTTAGAAGGGAAGATAGTAGAAGCTATGTCTCCAAAAACGGAAGAAGTAGTAGAAGGGAAAAAGAAATAAATATAGTGTACTACCAAGGTAAATTGTAAGTGAGAATTGATTTTTAACGAAAGATATTTTCACTGCAGTTTTTTTATAAAAGGTATTGATTTTACTTCATGCCGAAGGAGGGAAGAGGATTAACCAGTAATGGTTAGTTCTCTTTTTGGGTTACAGTAAATCAATCATTCAAATTTGAGCGTAGTCAAGATTTTGAGTTGTAATTTTTGTTAAAAAGAATTAGATAATAGGGAGTTTTATGTCTCCTCAGTTTCAATAGTATTTAGTGTTGAATCGTCTTTTAATGAACTCTCGTCTTTTAATTTTTTATCGTCATTTTCATCCACAATCTTGCTAGATGATTGATATAGAATCTGTAGTTTTTCTTCAATTGTTTGATCAGATATTTTGGTTTTGGCCATGGTTTTGTTAGTTTATTTTAAGGTGAATATAGTAAATTAATTGTTTTATGGGTTCAGATTTTATATTTTAATCACCACCTCAAAATGTTTTCTGTTTCTGTCCACTACGAATGTTGGCTAATGTTTAGTCAAATGCGTTTCAATGCAGTTTAGGTTATCTTAGTCTCACTCCTTGTTTTCTTGGTATGGCGGACCATAAATTTCACATTCTTTTTTTTAGAGAGAGTGTATCTTCAACCACCTAAAAACAAAACATGATCTAGTAATCGCCATATAAAATGGCATTAATGAAATCAGCGCTACCAATATTCCAATTATTTTTCCTTCTTTACCATTCAACACAAATATTCCCAGCCAAATAAGAAACAGGCCTAAAAGGAATCTCAATATTCTATCAATTTGTCCAACGTTTTTTTTCATAATAATTAAGCAAATATATATAATTGATAATTTTCAAGTTGCTCTTAAAGTATTTAAGAAAGATTTAGCCCTAATTAATTCCTAGGCTCCGTATCAGTTTGTTTTATATAAATAGGAATGGTTTTAACTCCTTCTTCTGTTGTTATTTTTACAATGTACAATCCAGTGGATTCTTTTCTTAAATCCACGTTAGTAATTTTTTCAACTAATGTGAGTTTTAAAACTGTTCTGGAAAAAGGTTTTTTGATTATTACTTGGTAAGATCTATTTATAGAGCCAATAATCTTAATTGAAAATTGACCGCTGTTAATATGTGGGGAGACTTCAAAAACTGGTGTCAATTCCTGTTCATTTTCTGGATTAGTTGAGTCATTAGAATTTTCTTCATTAGGCAAATCATTGTCCGGTAAGTCGTTTTCATTTTCGTCAGCATGATTAGTTTCACACGGATTACAATACGTACTTATGATAGTCTGATTGGAGTCACATTTAACACGTGTTGAATCAAAATTAATTAAACTAAAAATAAATGCAGAACCAGCATCATATAAATCTTGTTGACCAGGGGTATGGTGGTCATCACATGCGCCGATCAAAGCATGATTTTTAGATAATGATACATATCCACCAAAATGGTCTGAATCGTCAAGGCTGGCTTCGGTGCTATTGGCTCTAATTGTATGAAAAGGTTGCCAAAGTCCACATTCATTCTTTTTAAATAAATAGCCAGTACCTATCTTATTCCACCAGCCTCCTCCAATAAGCAGAATGTCATTATGAATAGCAATGGAATGACCGAAATAGTCATTTTCTTGAGGTTCAAACGGTGTTATTTTTTGCTTTTCACACCAAAGACCGTTTTTGCCTCTTTGAAAATAATACACGGCACCAACCGTTTTTTTGCCTTCCATCTCTTTGTAAACTGATGTAACAAACATGTCATCATTGGAAATGATGAGTTCAGTTCCAAAAGAATCATTTTTTTCTCTATCGGAATGAGAAACCCTTTGTACATAATTCCAATGGCCTTGATTGTCTAGTTCGTACATGTATAGTATACCAGCTCTTTCAATGTCGTGTAAGTTACAAGGTGCTTTTTTTTCAAAAACCGCACCTACAGCCAAATAATTTCCCGACATAAAAACAGTAAGACCAAATCTTCCATTTTCCTCCCTATATGGAGATACAATCTTTTTTTGTTCTAGCCAATAGCCTGAAAAATCACGTTTAAAAATATAGGCAGCACCTGCTTCTCTTAGCGGATTTTTTCCTTTTTCATCTAATTTTTGAGCATAAGAACCAATAATTACATAGTCACCAGAAATACTAACGTCAATGCCAAAATGAGCGCGTTTACTTTTATCAGAAGCCATTAGTTTTTGAGTTTCTACCCAATGTCCGGAACTGTCGAGTTCAAAAATATAGGCTGCGCCAGCATATTTAATTCCGTTTATTTCATGGCTATGGGCACCAATTATTAAAGTGTTACCAGAACGTTCTATGCCCGATCCAAAATTATCTAAATAACCTAAACCAGAGCCCACTAATTTCTGTACTTCAATCCAATATCCATTAGAGTCTATTTTAAATACATAAACTGCTCCGGTGGTACTTCTGCCTGCTTCTATTTCATCACCTTCAGTAGGAGCAGAGACAAAGGCAAAGTCGTGAAATATTTGAACATGTTGGCCAAAGTTATCATTGACGTCACGATCAGAAGCGAAAATTTTTTGAGATTTGAATAGTTCTTGTGAAAAAATTAAAGGAGCATTCAAAATTCCTAAAAAGTATACTATAAAATAGATGTGTCTCATATTTAGGTTTATTGAATTAACAAGGTTCATTATGCTTTCTAAATTACATAATTTATTTCAGAATATTTGTAATGTGAGTTTGTCGATAGTTAAAAACGTAATGTAAGTAATTATTTAAAGTGTCTATTTGGATGTTTGAATTGATTTCAGTCGTCTGCTATGAATTCAACTTATTTTTGGCCATTTCCAAGCATACCAAAGAATTAAAGCAGTAATAAAACTTTCTAAAAACGCTAAAAACACATAAAACAAGTACCATTCGTGAGTTGAAAAAATCCCTATAAAGACCTGCATTAATGTAAATAATGTTCCAAATATGATATTAAGAATTCGGTTTGTTTTTGGCTTGAGGATAATTGATGCTGCAACCATCACTGAAGAAATTGCCAAAATTATTGATGCTATTAGTAATTTGGTTGGACTATCTAAACTATTTTCGCCTGTAATTAAGCTGTTTACTTTATCTGGTGTATACAGCTCAAAGTAGTCTCCATACAAATAACAGAAAGTTGCGGAAGCCCATAATGCGGCAAGTTTTATTTTGATGTTTACTTTTGGATTTTCTAACATTTCAGTTTGATTATAGTTGGTTAAATAGTTAGACGATTCAATTAAGATTTTGTTACAGGTAATACTTCTCCTAATGGTTGCGAACACTCAGTGTATAGAACGTAGCGTTTGTTAAATGTACAAACTTTGGTTCAGCACAGAGCCACATTCTTATATTTTGTTTTTAACTTTTTTATTTTAAACACCAAATTAAACATGGGCGGTAATTTCAACTAGTCCGGCCTTTCAATTTAGCATTTATTAGTTATGTTTTATACATGTTGTTGGGTACAATGATTTTGTATTTGGTTTTATTCATTTCTCCGATTTTTGTGAAAATATTTAATTCAATTCCGTTCTTTAAATCTCTACTTGCCGTAGATGATGAAATGTCTTTGAATTTATCCATATAGTCTTTTCTTGAAAAATGAGATTTATTTATTGACACAAAATACTCTAATCTTTGTTTTGAATTGAAGTTTCTATTGTTAAAACCTAATAATTCATTTAGTGATTTTTCAATAACAGAAAGCATATATTCAATGAACAGTGTTGATTTTCCATGTTTGTCACATAAAGAAAGTGTTCTGTAATATTCTTCCTGATTTTTACTTATTTAACGTTTCAAATGGTATGTATTCAAAAACAGGGTGTTTTTCAATTAGTATTAAGGTTTGCCATAACCTTCCCGTTCTACCATTTCCATCTATAAAGGGGTGGATGAATTCCATTTCAGAGTGAAATACACAGTTTTTAATTAACTCAATGTCATCTTTCTTTAAGAAAGGGACATTTTCATGTGGTGGAGCTAAATGTTCAATTTTAGAACCTTTGACAATTCCGATACTTTGTTTCCTCTATTTTCCAGATTGTTCTATTAGCTCAGTCATTATAATTTCATGAGCTTTCAGAAATGACTTTTCGGATTTAGGATTGTAACTTTCAATGTTTTCATAAATTGAAATTGCGTTTAGTACTTCTCGAATATCTTTTTGAGGACCTAATACTCTTTTATTCTCCAGTAAAGCCGTTATTTGTTCTTCAGTAAGAGTATTACCTTCTATTTTCAAAGATTAGTGAATAGTTTTTATTTTATTCTGTTTTCTTAAAGCAGGATAGGGTTTATCTAAAAAATGCGCATTTATACCTTTATTCGTAAGAAAATAAAACATATATTCAGTACCAGATTACTTCTTTTATTCAAACTTAGAATTATTCTCAATTAAATTCAACAAAGCAATATGGTCAATGGGCTTGCTGAGAAAACCCTTAACTTCCGGATATTGATTTATAGTGCTCTTGTCTCGCTGGCTAACAGAGCTAGTTAGCATAAATATACTTATCTCTTTAGTAAATGAGTTTTTAATCTTCTGAAATTCTTCAATGAATTCAAACCCGTTCATTATGGGCATGTTGATATCGAGCAATATGAAATCAGGCAAGTCTTGTTCAATAGTGTTAATAAGGTAATCAATTCCTAATTGTCCGTTCGAACACATTTTTACAAACCCTTTGTAATTCATTGTATCACGAAGTGTAAATTCATTATACATTCTACTGAATTCATCATCATCAATAATTAGAATATTGGAAATATTGTTGTCTATTGTTATCACGTGTTTTGATTGTTATTGGGTAAATGAATAGTGAAGGTTGTTCCTTTGTCAATAATACTGTCTGTTATTTCAATAAGGCCATTATTTTTCAGCGCTAATTTTTTAACAAGATAAAGCCCTATTCCAGTTCCGGAGATACTCGAGTCTGAATGTAGCCTGCTGAACATTTCGAAAAGCTTGTTTCTGTGTTTTTCAATATCGATTCCAATACCGTTATCTGAATAGGAAAATCGAATGAATTTTCCATTTTGTGCAGCAGTGATTATTATTTTTGGAGTCCTATTCTTTGCTCTGTATTTAATCGAGTTTGTAATTAAATTTTGAAATATACTTTTGAGGTCATCATAAACCCCAACTACCATTTCTAATCCATTAAAGTTTATTTTGAACTTGACTTTATTCGATTTGATTAGTACACTGTTTTCATTCTTGATTTCCTCGATTATTCCATTGATGTTACAAGCTTCAACTGGTCTCTTTTCTATTTTTTCTAGTCGTGATAATTCAAGAAAATCTTCTATCGTCTGTAACAATTTTTCCGTGGAAATACGGCTATTAGAATAAAGTTGTTCAGCTTTTGTGTCTTTTTCAATTTCAATATGCTTACTCAGCATAATAAGCATTGATTTTATGTTCACTGCAGGTGCTCTTAGATCGTGCGTTAGTTTATAGATAAGGTCATCCAATGAATCATTGATCTCTGTCAAATTAGTAACGGAAAGTTTCAGCTTATTTGCCAGGTCTTGCGCATCTTTCATTGAAGAAATGTGCATTTGTAAAGTGAATAGAAATTGATTAATACTATCATGAATAGCGAAGTCACTCAGCTGGAGATTTTTGTTCTCTAGATCATTAAAAGAATTTATAAGCGGTGTACCAATAAAACAGATTAAATTTTCCTTTTTATCAAAATAGAATTGCCCTCGAAGTTGTATTTCCGGCAAATTGATCGATGAAAAAATAAATAATGAACTATGATTCTCCTTGATACTAGTATAATCTGATACAAAAAGTGGTAATTGAATTTTAAATTCTTTGAAGAAATTGACTGACTTTTTGAGATTAAGCAATTTGTCCATAGATCGTCCACTATTCAATATTCTCATTTCGTTATCCATAAGGATATAGAAAGGAAAGAGATCATCCATGAATTGTTGATCTCTTAAATTTGATATGTTTGAAATGGTTTTTAACATTTGGATATTAGTACGATACAATGTATTCATGGCTGTTCTCTAGACCTGCTATTGGCCCCAAATAGTCTATAGATACTTCCAGATCAAAATGTTCTCCAAGTCCATATAACAAGCCTACAACGAACTGAGACAGGCCTGGTCGCGTTGAATGATATTCGAATTTAAATGAGCTGGAATCAATTTCTTTACACGAAAACGAAGGAGGGTTTAATTCAGTATAGGATTGAGCAATATGAGCATGCATGTTGTTCAAGTTATTTAGAAATTCTGGAAATGTTTTCCCAGCTAGACTCAGTAAATGTGAGTATCCTTGAACCATGGTGAATTTAATCCAGTATCTCCCAAACGCTTCAAGAACATCATTGGGGTCAGCATTTAAGTGTTCCGAAGCTGCTGTCACAATATTGTATGTAATTTCATCTGCATAGGCTTTCATACTGATAAAAGCATCTTCAGTTACCCCCGCGTTTTTCTTTATTATCTGCCAAGTTTGCTGTCCATGACTTTCAGTAATGAAATCTTGGGCTGCTTTGTTTACTAATCCGTACATATTTTATTTTTTTAATGAATTAACTAAATAAACGACATGTCCTTGATGGATTGATAAATCATGATATGTTTGGTAGTGACTTGATTATCCGATACAAGTAGTAGTGTTATTTATTAGATATTGTTTTGCAACTCCCGTGCCTAAAATTTAACTAGTAGTGTTATAGGTAGTTATGAATCCTGTCTTAATGGAAGTAGTCCCAAAATGGGATGGTTTTACCCAAAATGGGAAGTTTGTCTAATGAGTATTAATTCGTAACTCGGATTAGAAGTTGCATTTATTACCTACTCTTGTATTAATTGTCGGATAACATGTACGTCGATTGAGTATAACGTTTTGGCTAAACTGTGTTTTAATGCAGTTTAGGTTTTGTTGGTAGCAGTTGTTAACACCCAACACATTCATAGCTTACTATTATTGTATTACCTTCTTTTCCTATTTCTATATAGCAGTCCCCAGCACCTTCTTCCTTAGGTCCATATATATTGCCATTCCATGTATCGTATTCATTGTCTTTTAATAATATTCTTAGAATTTTATTAACCTCTTCAAAAGAGTAATTATGAAACTTAAAGGTTTGACTGGGCGTCATATCGCAATAATTAGTTCTGACACTAATATCTCCATAGATGATTTCATAATGACAGTCTCTCACCGGTTCTCCATGTTCGATTCGTCTTCTTTTAACTAACTTAGTCGGTTGCGTGATTTTATAATGTGCTCTTACATATTTCTCAATTATGTTTTCTGCTAGTGGTTTTTTGTTGTTGAAAAAGGAGGAGTCAGGTATAAGTAGGATAGAATCTTTTTTTTGCTCCTGATTAATATTTACAGCCCTGTAATTTTTTGGTTCATCCTCTTCCGTTAAAATCCAGTAATGAGATTTTAGTTCCAAGGCTCGGGCTCGTACAATATTCATGTTTTTTTGTACTCTTATACGGTAATACATTGTTCCATCCATGTCGTGCATGTCTCTTGAAAATAAGAATTCCGCATTTCTATATTTCATCCATTGCTCCTCTGCTTTCTTAAGATTATTTTGTGCATTGGTGTCAAGAATATTCATGAGTGCGTTGTAATACTTTAGAATTTCTTCGTCCCATTTCTGGCTAATTTCACTCGCACATCTGGAAGCTCCGTAGTCACCATGATTACGGTTGCAACAATCTTTGTAAATAGTATCTAATGGGTGCTTAACTTGCTCCACTTGAGAATATGATGCAGTAATAACAAAGACTGTCAACAGGAGGGATGCTATTTTTTTAAAGTAACTCATTTGTATTGCTGCCAACGTTTACCTATGTTTAGTACGGATTTAAAAATAGCAAAACCCTCAATTACGCACATAGCCTAAAGTTAATAAATGTGTAACAGTTGTTTTAGTTTGTTCAGTAAATATAGTAATTTTATGTTACACAATTGAAATGAATAAATTATTAATTAAATATAGATTTGAAAGTCTACCATATATTGTTGCTGATGGAAAAGGGAATTTTTATCAGTTACCTCATACTGTAAATAAATATTTTAAGTCATTTAGGAAGTTAAAAATGGTGTTAAACAATAAAATTACGGAGGGCTATCGAATTAATCGACAATTTATATCTCTGAAGCAATTACGTAAAAAAGCATATGTTGCACATGAGGTAATCGACATAAGTAATCCAATTGAAGATATGCCGTTTTAATTAATTTATTGTCCGCAATCGCAACCTAAATCAAATTCAATTTTAGTTTTGGGTAAGAATGCTTGAATTTGTGCTTGTGTTTTTTCACTTAAATTTACACCTCTAAAATCTAAAGTTTTTAGTTGCTTTAATTGACTAATAGAAGGGGGGAGCGCCGCAATGTTATTATACCAAATATCTAAATGCTCTAGATTTGATAATTGTCCAATACAGGTCGGTAGTTGGCTAATTTCGTTTCGCCCTAGTTTCAAATTTTTTAATGAGGTTGTACTGCACAGTGGAATAGGAAATAATTGGAATTTGTTTTTTGATAAGTCCAAATGTTCTAGGTGAACTAAGTTCTTCAACTCATTCGGTAGCTTTGACAATTTATTCTTTGATAAATTAAGGTGCTTTAAATTCTTGAAGGTTAAAAGTTTTTCTGGAAATTGAGTTAATTTTTGCTTAACCAATTCTAAATGGTATACAGAATCTATATGAACTGTATTGGCTTCCTCTAAAGAATAAAATACGTGGTTAATTTGACTAATACTTCTTATTGGAAGGATAAGAAAAATCACCCAGAACAACACGGCATTTATTTTCATCTTTAGTTAATTGATTTTTTAGTTGGTCTAAGTTAGCGAAAGTTTTTTCTTCACGAATCATTTTAACAAACTTTAATGTGACAGTTTGGCCATAAATATCTTTGTTGAAATCAAAAATATTTACCTCTATTCTTTTCTCCCCTTTATCTGTAATAGTAGGTCTGTATCCAATGTTCAGCATTCCTGAAAATTCAGAGCTGTCAATATTTACTTTAACGGCATAAACGCCATTACACGGTATTAACTTATAGTCTTCTTTTAAGTTTAGGTTAGCTGTAGGAAAGTTAATTGTGTTCCCAATTTGATCTCCTTTAACCACTTCCCCAGTTAATTCAAATGCATTACCTAGATATTGAGTGGCTTCCGTAATATTTCCTGTTTGAAGTGATTTTCTAATTTTTGTAGAACTAATTTTAACTTCATCTTTCATGAATGCCGAAATTTCTTCCACATTAAAATTATATAAAGGTGCTAATTCTTCTAAATGTTGCATAGTACCTTCTCGATTTCTACCAAATTGATGATCATAGCCAACAATTAAGGTGTGAATACCAATTTTATTCACTAAAATATCTCTAATAAATTCGACTGCCGTTAAGCGTGAAAATTCTTTACTGAATGGAAAAACTATTAAATGATCTACACCAGCTTGTTCTAGTTTTTTTATTCTTTCGGCAATCGTTTGCAATAATTCCAAATTATGATCATTCGGATGCAAAACCATTCTAGGATGAGGGTGAAAGGTAAAAACAACTGATTCTCCACCAATTTGTTTCGCTTTAGTGTTTAAAAAATTAATTATTTTTTGATGACCTAAATGAACACCATCATAAGTACCGATTGTTAAAACAGGCCTATTTATGGATTTAAAATCATTAAGGTTGGTGTATATTTTCACAGAAAATTAGTATTTGTTGACAAAGTTATATAAAAAAACATGAAAATCTTTTTGTCAACGAATAAAAAGGACTATTTTTGCACCCAAATTAATAAAACACATTAAAACAATTAAATAA
>Ga0209395_1000971_pt1 | contig 41250 bp, 36 predicted proteins | sample GOMGulsemesocosm_3_FD_184635 | JGI IMG/M metagenome (GOLD analysis project Ga0209395, IMG submission 184635) | Methane-oxidizing microbial communities from mesocosms in the Gulf of Mexico - GOM9D Gulf of Mexico (SPAdes) (version 2) | ecosystem: Environmental > Aquatic > Marine > Cold seeps...
CTTGAGGGAGATACTTTTTTGTCTAAGTCTCTTAGACTATACTGGTTTTAACTCATCAATCTGGTGAATTTTTATTATTCATCAAGTATATAACAAGACGCTCATCATTCTTATGCCTAATACAAACAAACGTGCTTTATACATTCCTTACTCAGGTCCTACTTTACTAGAAACACCATTGCTTAATAAAGGTAGTGCTTTTACTCCCGATGAACGGTCTAGCTTTAATTTAACGGGTTTGTTACCTCCTCGTTATGAAACCATTGATGAACAAGTTGAACGTGCTTATCTTCAATATAAAAGCTTTCAGAATGATCTAAATAAACATATTTATTTACGTGCGATTCACGATAACAACGAAACCTTGTTTTTTAAATTGGTTCAAGCTCATTTAGCTGAAATGATGCCAATTATTTATACTCCAACGGTAGGAGATGCTTGTGAGCAATTCTCAGATATTTACCGTAGCTCTCGAGGTTTATTTATCTCTTATGAAGACCGTCATGATCTTGATGACATTTTACGTAATGCCACAAAAAACAAAGTGAAAGTGATTGTTGTCACTGATGGGGAACGTATTCTTGGATTAGGTGATCAAGGTATAGGCGGTATGGGCATACCGATTGGTAAATTATCACTCTATACCGCTTGTGGTGGTATTAGTCCCGCTTATACTTTGCCCGTTATGCTTGATGTTGGTACTAACAATGATAAATTGTTAAACGATCCTATGTATATGGGGCGTCGACATAAACGTATTGAGCAAGATAAATATAATGAGTTTGTTGAGCTTTTTGTTAACGCGGTAAAACGTCGTTGGCCGCATGTATTATTGCAATTTGAAGATTTTGCTCAACCTAATGCGACACCATTATTAAATCGTTATCGTGATGAGATTTGTTGTTTTAATGATGATATTCAAGGTACTGCATCGGTAACTGTTGGTACGTTATTAGCTGCTTGCCGTTCAAAAGGTGAGATGCTTTCTACACAAAAAGTCGCTTTTGTAGGTGCAGGCTCTGCCGGTTGTGGAATTGCCGAACAAATTATCACCCAAATGATCAGTGAAGGCATTTCAGCAGCGCAGGCTCGAAGCCAAGTATTTATGGTTGATAGGTTTGGTTTATTAACTGAAGGTATGACGGATTTACGTGATTTCCAACAAAAGCTAAGGCAATCAGCTTCTTTAGTGAGTTCATGGCAGATTAAAGGTGAATATGCTTCTTTAGAAGAAGTGATGCATGGCGGAAAGCCCGATATCCTTATTGGTGTTTCAGGTGTGGCGGGTTTGTTTACTGAACAAGTAATAAAAGCAATGAAATCATATTGTAAACTGCCAATAATATTCCCATTAAGTAACCCTATTAAACAAGTTGAAGCTACACCGGAGCAAGTAATAAACTGGACTGAAGGACAAGTGATTGTTGCAACCGGTAGTCCATTTGAACCAGTAACTTACCAAGATAAAGTCTTTGATATTGCCCAATGTAATAATAGTTATATTTTCCCTGGTTTAGGTTTAGGGATTGTTGCCGCGAATGTGAATCGCATTACTGATGAAATGTTAATGGTTGCTAGTGAAACGTTAGCGCAAGCTTCACCATTAGCTAATACAGGTACAGGGCAGTTATTACCGCCATTAACTGAAATTGCTGCGTTAAGTAAAAAAATTGCTTTTGCTGTTGCTAAAGTTGGTTTTGAACAAGGCTTGGCTTTAAAAATTAGTGATGAGCAGCTGGAAGCTAAAATAGAGCGTAATTTTTGGACACCAGAGTATCGTCAATATAAACGTATTAGTATTTAGTTTTACTCTCATTCTTGTTTATAGATGCAGAGTTAGAGCTATTAGATAATTTTCCGTCAAATTTAAACACCTTGTCTATCAGGCAAGGTGTTTTTTTATTAGCCATTTTAACAGTAGGCATTTGGGCTGCTTTCGTCTATAATCGCGCCAAAATTTATATCATCAATTTATTAAACTTTATATAAGGGCTTATCATGGCTATCGAACGTACTTTTTCTATCGTAAAACCAGACGCAGTGGCTAAAAACTTCATTGGTCAAATCTACAACCGTTTTGAAACTGCTGGTTTAAAAATCGTAGCATCAAAAATGATCCACTTAAGCCAAGAAAAAGCTGAAGGTTTCTACGCTGAACATAGCGAACGTCCTTTCTTTGGTGCTTTAGTTTCATTCATGACTTCAGGTCCTGTAATGGTTCAAGTATTAGAAGGCGAAAACGCTGTTCTTAAAAACCGTGAAATCATGGGTGCTACTAACCCAGCTGAAGCACTTGCTGGTACTATTCGTGCTGATCTTGCTGATAGCATTGATGAAAATGCTGCTCACGGCTCTGATGCTTTAGAATCAGCTGCTCGTGAAATTGCATACTTCTTCTCAGATGACGAAATTTGCCCACGCACTCGTTAATTTTTACTTAAACGTCGTTAATAACGAAATTTCTTCGGCGAAAGTGCTCACTTACTAATGTAAGCTCCGCGCTATCTTCTTGAACTATCGTCGTTAACTTAGTTTAATGAAAAATTAATATTTAAAAGGGTTTTACTGACTTTCAGTAAAATCCTTTTGTTATTTTCAGCCTTATAATAAATCTTAATGTTTTTATTTTTAACTCTCAGTGTGAAATCTGAAAAATATTAAGCTTTGTTATAAATTTATATGTAAATTGTTTGGTTTGCTTAAAAACTGTACAATATGCTTTCTGTAGTTTTCAATAGTTTTCTTGTTTAAGAAGTGATAATCATGAGTGTAGTAACCGAAGTAGTAAGTCCAGCCGTAACTAAATCTGATAAAAAAGTAAATTTATTAAATTTAGATCATAAAATGATGCGTGAATACTTTGCTTCAATTGGTGAAAAGCCGTTTCGAGCTGATCAAATGATGAAGTGGATTTATCATTTTGGTTATTCAGATCTTAATTTAATGACTAATTTAAACAAAAAATTACGAGAGAAGCTTGAACGTTTAACTGAAATTAAAGCGCCTGAAATTTCAGAAAAACAAGTATCTGAAGATGGCACAATTAAATATGTGTTACGCCTTGAAGGTGGTCAAGAAATTGAAACGGTATGGATCCCTGAAAATGATCGCGCTACTTTGTGTGTATCATCGCAAGTAGGTTGTGCACTTGAGTGTACTTTTTGTGCCACAGCACAGCAAGGTTTTAACCGTAATCTTTCAATGGCTGAAATTATTGGTCAAGTGTGGCGAGTTGCCAATGACATTGGGGCAACACGCATTGCGGGGAAACGTCCTATTACCAATATTGTTATGATGGGCATGGGTGAGCCCTTGCTCAATATGAAAAACTTAATTCCAGCGCTTGATACCATGTTAAATGATTTAGCTTATGGTTTATCAAAACGTCGCGTAACCGTAAGTACTTCTGGTGTAGTACCTGCACTTGATATGCTGAAGGAGAAAATTGATTGTGCGCTAGCTATCTCAATACACGCTCCTAATAATGCATTACGCGATGAGTTAGTGCCGATTAATAAAAAGTATCCATTGGAAGAGTTCATTGCTGCAGCAGGACGTTATATCGATGGTTCAAAAGCGAATAAACAAGCTACCATTGAATACGTGATGCTAGATCATGTCAACGACAGCACTGATCAAGCACATGAGTTGGCACATGCATTAAAAGATCTACCTAGCAAAATCAACCTTATTCCTTTCAATCCTTACCCTGGTTCTCCTTATAAACGTTCGAGTAATTCACGTATCGATCGCTTTGATAAAGTACTGCAAACTTATGGGCTTACAGTGATTACTCGTCGTACTCGTGGTGGTGATATTGATGCGGCCTGTGGGCAGCTAGCTGGCGATGTTTTAGACCGTACAAAACGTACATCGGAAAGAGTATCTAGCAGTGAAGTAAAAAAACAGGTGAAAGCTGACGAAATTTCAGTAAAATTAGTCTGATATCACCCAAATTAGGCATTAGTACTTTATGGATAGATTCACTAAACTTATTACCGCTTTTTTTATCGTTAGCTTTTTTTCTGGTTGTGTTTCACAAGAATATGAAAAAAATGCACCGGTAGTAAAAAATGATGCCACTCAAAATGAAATAGCTATGACTCGTATTTCATTGGGCTTAGGTTATTTAAAAATGGGGAATACTACACAAGCTAAATTAAATTTAGAAAAAGCTAAGCGTTTTTCACCTAATTTGGTACAAGTTTATACTGCTTTTGCTCACTACTACGATACGGTAGGAGAGGTTGACTTAACCATAGATGCTTATGAAAAAGCCTTATCTCTTGATGGCAATGATGCTGATACTTTAAATAATTATGGCGTTTTTCTTTGTAAGAAGGAAAAGTATAACAAAGCAGAACAGCAAATATTAAAAGCGATCGCGGTTCCAAGCTATCTATTAGTTGCTAAGAGTTATCAAAACTTAGCGTTGTGTCAGTTAAAGTCAAAAAATTTCACTAAGGCTGAGCAATATTTAGATAAAGCCATTTTACACAGCCCTATGAGAGGCTCTTCATTATTGCAAATGGTTGAGTTGCAATACGCTAAAGCTGATTATCAAACGGCTATATTGTTTCTAAAACGTTATGAAAAAGCTACACGTAGGTTTACGCCAAACGCATTAGCGTTAGCTTATAAAGTTTATGTTAAACAAGGTAATAAGCGTATCGCTAAAAATTATGCTGGTATGTTGGTCAAAATGTTTCCTAATTCTTTTGAGGGTAAGCAATACCTATTAAATGAGTTAGAAGAAATTTCAGCAGATAAGCTTGCGCTAGATTATAAATTAGCAACTCATGGACAAGAAAAGAAAAAGAAACGAGTGGTTGTGCTATCTCCTAATAAGGCTGTAAATACGGCTGCGATAAAGCCATTGATTGAAGATGTTGTTACCAATAAAAAGCAGCAACAAATTAAGTTGTCTATGGCACAAGCAGCAAAAATTGAAACAGATAAATTAAAAGCACAAATAGCCAAAAAAACCAACCAACCGAGTGTTACGACAGAGCCCTCACAAGCTGAAAAGACTAAACAAACTAGCCGTTCAGCATTAAGAGTAGACCAAAAAACCTTAACCTTACCTGTACATGTGATAGTAAAAGGCGATAGTTTATTTTCAGTTTCTAAAAGATATAACATTCACATGAAAAGTTTGGAGCGTTGGAATAATCTCAGCCGTACTAAACTTCTGAGCATTGGTGATGTCATATATTTAGCTAATCCAAAAAAAGCGGCTAAATCCTAAGATTATAACATTGAGTAAAATATTAATGAGTGACGAAAACACCGTGCAAGAGCTAAGTGAAGATATAGAACTTGTCGGTCCCGGACAAATGTTAGCCCAAGCGAGAGAAGAAAAAGGCTTATCTCAGGAACAAGTGGCTGCTAAGCTTAATTTTCGTACAACCTTGGTGCAGGGTATTGAAAACGATAGTTTTGATAAGTCATTACCTGCAACGTTTAATAAAGGTTATTTACGCAACTACGCCAAACTTGTAGGTATTTCATCAGAAGAGGTTTTATCCTGTTATGAAACGCTGAATATCGCTGAAAAACAATGTGCAGAAATGCAGAGTTTCTCTAAAGGCACCCAAAAGCAAGCAGAAAATAATCGCCTTATGTGGGGCAGCTATTTAATAGTCGCGGTATTAATTATTTCCACGATTGTTTGGTGGTTCCAAAACCAAACAACAACGCCTATTTCAGCTATGTTTACCAGTAATACCACTGTTCCTGATGAAAGTGAAATCGCTGAAAAGTTAATTGAGCAGCCTGTTGAACAAATTAACCAGCCTCAAGCATCATCACAAGAAACTTTACCAGCTGCATTAGTTGAAGAGTCGGAAACCGTCTCACTGATAGATACCTTAATTGATAATACAGACGAATCTGAGCTTGATGTTATTAAAAATCAAGTTGAAAAAGAAGAAACAAGCAATGATTTACTAGGTGATAGCTCGACACTTATGACACAAGATGTACCCGTGGTATTTACTTTTTCTGGTGATTGTTGGGTAAATATTTTTGATGCAACTGGTGAGCGAATTGCTTGGGGTATGAAGAAATCGGGTTATGTAATGCACATTTCAGGTCAAGCTCCTTTTAAAGTCACTTTAGGTATACCTGAGTTGGTAGCAATAGACTTTAATGGCAAAGCGATTAATATGAAGCAATTTGATCAAGGAAATGTTGCGACATTCTCCTTGCCAATCCAGTAAACTTAAAAGACAGTTAGATAAGTTGAGTTATTATGTTTAAAGAATCACCTATCCTCCGACGAAAATCACGCCAAATTATGGTAGGTAATGTGCCTGTTGGTGGTGATGCCCCTATCACAGTGCAATCAATGACCAATACTTTAACTACTGATGTTGCAGCAACGGTTGCGCAAATTAAGGCATTGGAAGCGGTTGGTGCTGATATTGTTCGTGTGAGTGTGCCAACAATGGATGCCGCAGAAGCGTTTAAAGAAATCAAAAAGCAAGTAAAAGTGCCATTAGTGACTGATATCCATTTTGATTATCGCATTGCATTAAAAGTCGCAGAGTATGGTGCTGATTGTTTACGAATAAACCCAGGGAATATTGGTCGTGAAGACCGCGTACGTAGCGTCGTTGAATGTGCACGAGATATGAATATCCCTATTCGTATTGGGGTAAATGGCGGCTCTTTAGAAAAGGATATTCAAGAAAAGTACACTGAGCCAACTCCTGAAGCATTACTTGAATCTGCTATGCGCCATGTTGATATTTTAGATAGATTAAACTTCGATCAATTTAAAGTGAGTGTTAAAGCCTCAGATGTTTTCCTTGCTGTTGGCGCTTACCGTTTATTAGCCAAACAAATCGATAATCCATTGCATCTTGGTATCACTGAAGCGGGAGGATTGAGATCTGGATCTGTGAAATCTTCTGTCGGTTTAGGCTTATTATTAGCTGAAGGGATTGGTGATACTTTACGTGTTTCTTTAGCTGCCGATCCTGTTGAAGAAATTAAAGTCGGTTTTGATATTCTAAAATCGTTGAAATTGCGTAGTCGTGGTATCAATTTAATTGCTTGTCCAAGTTGTTCCCGTCAAGAGTTTGATGTTATCTCTACGGTAAATGCGTTAGAGCAACGTATTGAAGATATTTTAACACCTATGGATGTATCCATTATTGGCTGCATAGTTAATGGCCCCGGTGAAGCCATTATTTCTGATTTAGGTTTAACAGGTAGTAGTAAGAAGAGTGGCTATTACCTTGATGGAATTAGACAAAAAGAGCGTTTTGATAATAAAAATTTAGTAGATGAACTTGAGCAAAGAATTCGAGCTAAAGCTAAATTATTAGATGTTGCCAATAAAATTGATGTTAAAGAAGTAGAATGAGGCTTTAGCCAAGAACGTTAAATGGCAAACTTATTTACGTTTAGTGTCAAACTGCCTATAATGCGCGCTGCATTTTGTATTTCCTGTTCATTGTCCCAATTAGAGAGAATTTCACGTGAGTAAAACATTACAAGCCGTCAGAGGAATGAACGATTGCTTACCTTCTGATACCCCTATTTGGCAAATGGTTGAAGGGGTATTACGCCGTGTAGCCAGTAATTATGGTTTTGCTGAAATTCGCATGCCTATTGTTGAGTCAACAGCACTTTTCAAACGCTCTATTGGTGAAGTAACAGATATTGTTGAAAAGGAAATGTATACCTTCGATGATCGTAATGGTGACAGCTTAACATTACGTCCTGAAGGCACCGCTTGTTGTGTGCGAGCCGGCAATCAGCATGGATTATTATATAATCAAGAGCAACGATTGTGGTATATGGGGCCGATGTTCAGACATGAACGTCCGCAAAAAGGTCGTTATCGTCAATTCCACCAATTTGGCTTAGAAGCCTTTGGAATTGCTACCCCAGACATAGATGCAGAAATTATTATGCTAACTTCTCGACTTTGGCGGGAACTTGGCATCAATGAGTTTGTCACACTAGAGCTAAATTCATTAGGTTCAAACGAAGAACGCGCAAATTATCGTGATGCTTTAGTACTTTTCTTAACAGAAAAAGAAGATCAACTTGATGAAGACTCTAAGCGTAGAATGCATACTAATCCATTACGTGTATTAGATTCTAAAAATAGAGATGTACAAGCGGCTTTAGTTGGAGCACCTAAATTAGCTGATTATTTTGGTGAAGAATCAAAAGCGCATTTTTCTGGCGTTTGTCAGCGTTTAGATGCTGCAGGCATTAGTTATGTGTTTAATGATAGGTTAGTGCGTGGTTTAGATTACTATAACCGAACTGTTTTTGAATGGGTTACTGATAGCTTAGGTGCACAAGGTACTATCTGTGCTGGTGGCCGTTATGATGGTTTAGTTGAACAGTTAGGTGGTAAAGCAACGCCAGGTTTTGGTTTTGCTTTAGGTATTGAGCGTTTGATATTAATGATCACTAGCTTAGAAAAAGTAAAAAATATTCGCCCACAAGTAGACGCTTATGTCATTATGCTCGGTGATGGTATTGATGTCGTGGCTAATGGCTTAGCTGAACAATGGCGAGACCAAGTAAAAGAGATAAGAATTCAAAGCCACTGCGGTGGTGGAAATATGAAAAAACAAATGAAACGTGCAGATAAATCAGGTGCTCAGGTAGCATTGATTTTAGGTGAAGATGAACTTGCTAAGCAAGAAGTCACTGTTAAATATTTGCGTGGACAACATGAACAAAAAAGCGTGCCATTTGATCAAGTGGCAAGTTTGCTAGCAAGTTTAATTTAAGGGTAAGTTGTGGATATACATCAAACAGAAGAACAACAAGTAGAAGCAATCAAAGGCTTTTGGAAAGAAAATGGTAACTCGCTTATTGCTGGTACTGTTATAGGTTTTGGCCTTTTTATCGGTTATAACTTTTACCAAGATAATAAACTTCAACAAGAGCTGACGGTTTCTGAAAACTATCAAAAAGTGATTGAATTAGCTGAGACAGATAAAAATGCTTACCGCACGTCAGGTGATGCATTCATTAAAGACAATGCTGATTCCAGCTATTCTGCACTTACAGCATTAGCTTTAGCAAAAGATGCTGCGGGCCATAAAGATTGGTCACAAGTAGAAAAATATTTAAATATTGCTGTTGAAAAATCAACAGATGCTGGTGTGAAAGGCATTGCTCAATTACGTTTAGCTCAAGTGAAAATTCAATTGGCACAATATGATAATGCATTAACAACATTGGCCTTACCGTTTCCTGAATCATTTAAGGCGAGTATTGAAGAGAGCAAAGGTGATATTTACCTTAAACAAGATAAAGTTGAACTTGCTCGAAATGCTTATCAAGCTGCTTTAGCTGTTGACGGTCAAGCAACAAACTCTAGCTTACAAATGAAGCTAGATAACTTGGCTGAAAACGTAAACTTAGCTAACTAATTGTCATTGAATAGATTGGGGTCTTGAGTGTTTACTTTTAATAAATTATTCAATAAAAAAATACTAGTAGCTTGTTTACTAGCTAGCGGTTTAATGGCTTGTTCATCTATTGATGATGAAGAAGTTGATGAGAACTTTGTCGCTGAATTAACTGACATTAATCAAACTTTTAAGCCTGAAATTGTTTGGCAAGAAAGCGTAGGTAGTGGTGTAGGTGATTACTTTTCGCGATTAAAGCCAGTTGTTGCTTATGGTAAAGTTTTTAGCGCTAGTCGTGAAGGTGAAGCCTATGGGTTTGATGAAAAAACCGGGAAGAAACTTTGGCATATAGACTTAAGAACAAACGAAGATAGTGGTGGATTTTTCTCAAGTAAAAAATCAGCATTAATTGCTGGCGGCCCAGTTACAGGTATTAATAAAGTATTTTTAGGTAGTGAAAATGGCCAAATATTTGCTTTAGATGCAGACAGTGGTGATATTTCTTGGCAGGCAAAAGTTAAAGGTGAAGTGATTGCTTCGCCAGGTATTGATGCAGGTACGCTTGTGGTTAATACAGGCTCAGGAGTTTTAAAAGCTCTGAATGCCTCAAATGGTGAAGAACAGTGGCAAATCGAGCAAGAAGTACCGCCATTAACCTTGCGTGGTGTTAGTTCTCCTGTACTTTCAGGAGGCGGTGCTGTTATAGGCTCTTCCGATGGTAATCTTACTGTTTATATTCTTGAAAATGGTCAGCAAGGCTGGACGGTTGGAGTGGGTGAAGCAACGGGTTCTACTGAATTAGAGCGTGTTGTTGATATTGATTCATCACCTTTAATATACGGTGATAATGTCTATGCTGTTTCATCAAGAGGGCACTTAGCCGCCCTAGAACTTCGTACAGGCCGAATTTTATGGAAACGTCAATATTCATCATATAGAGAGTTATCAATCAGTGGTAATACTTTGTACTTAACTGATGTTGAAGGCCACATTTATGCCATTGATCGATTAAATGGTTTAGAGCGTTGGAGCCAATTGTCATTAACTAATCGAGGTGTGACGGGTCCTGCAGCATTAAAGAATCATGTAGTGGTTGGTGATTTTGAAGGTTATTTACATTGGTTAGATCAAGAAACGGGTGAAATTGTTGCTCGCTTTCAGGCTGATAGTAGTGGTATCTATAGTACACCAACAGTAGCAGATAATATTTTATTTGTGCAGTCTCGTAATGGCGACTTAAAGGCAATAAAAACACCATAATAGTTTTTATCAGCTAGAATTAAACGGCTCCATTACTTTTAGTACTGGGGCCGTTATTTATTATTATATTTTGAATTTTTGAGGTAAACATGCTTCCTGTTGTTGCTCTTGTTGGTCGTCCTAATGTTGGGAAATCGACTTTATTTAACCGGTTAACTCGTAGTCGAGATGCACTTGTTGCTGATTATCCCGGATTAACTCGCGATCGTCAGTATGGTCAGGCAGAAGTAGAAGATCATCCGTTTATCGTTATTGATACTGGTGGTATCAATGGTGATGAAGAAGGGATTGATGTCTTAATGGCTGAACAGTCGTTAATGGCAGTAGCAGAAGCAGATGCCGTACTGTTTATGGTAGATGCTCGTGATGGCTTAACCTCAGCAGATATAGGCATAGCTGATTATCTACGTAAGCAAAACAAAAAGATATTTTTAGCGGCTAACAAAGTTGATGGTATTGATGCGGATTCTGCCGTTGCTGAGTTTTATGCTTTATCGTTAGGTGAAACTGTTCATAAAATAGCGGCTGCACATGGCCGTGGTGTTACACAACTATTAACACTAGCCTTAACGCCTCATATTGAAGCTTTAGGCAAAGAAAAATCTGAAGAAGAACCTGTTGAAGCGCTCTCTGATGAAGAGATGATTGAACAAGCACCACTAGAGACAGACAAAATTAAGCTTGCCATCATTGGAAAGCCTAATGTGGGTAAGTCAACACTTACTAACCGTATTTTGGGTGAAGAACGTGTTGTGGTTTATGATATGCCCGGCACAACTCGAGATAGTGTTTATATCCCAATGGAGCGTAATGGTCGTGAGTATGTTTTAATTGACACTGCTGGTATTCGTCGCCGTAAAAACGTCACTGATATTGTTGAAAAATTCTCAGTGATCAAAACCCTTAGAGCCATTGAAGATGCAAACGTTTGTTTATTGATTATTGATGCACAGGAAGGAATAACGGACCAAGATTTAAGTTTATTAGGCTTTATTCTTGAAGCTGGTCGCTCACTAGTATTAGCAGTAAACAAGTGGGATGGTTTAGAAGAGCATGTTAAAGATCGAATTAAAACCGAGTTAGATCGTCGCTTAGGCTTTATAGATTTTGCTCGTATTCATTTTATCTCCGCTTTGCATGGAACAGGTGTTGGTCATTTATATGAATCTGTTGAAGAAGCGTTTGTTTCAGCAACTAAACGCATTTCAACATCAATGGTAACTAAAATTTTAGATATGGCAGTGTTTGATCATCAGCCACCTATGTACCATGGTCGTCGAATCAAATTAAAATATGCGCATGCCGGCGGGTATAACCCACCGATTATTGTTATTCATGGTAATCAAGCGAAGCAGTTGCCCACGTCTTATAAACGTTATTTAATGAACTATTACCGTAAGTCATTAAAAATAATGGGAACGCCAATTAGAATTGAGTTTAGAGAAACCAGTAACCCATTTGCAGGGAAGAAGAAATTGAATTATACCGAGCAAAAGAAACTTGCTCGTGCAACTCAAGGCTATAAAAAAGATTAACAAAACACTTTTGTTCTAAATACTAAATGCCAGTGATCATTCACTGGTATTTTTATATCTATTTATTGCTAAATATTTACGCATTAATCGTTAACTCAATACCAAGAGAATCAATATGAGTTTTTTCATAAAATAATTCTGTATCAATAATTGGACGGGATAAAAGCCATTTAGTACTTAAAACTAAATTAATTTTCGAGCTTGATGCTTGTATGGCAATTTTATTCGTTGAAGTATCATGCCTTTGCTGGCAAATCAAACAACTTAGTCTTACTAAAATACATAGTTTTTTCAGTTTATCTGGTGACAATAAATGCCAATGTTGCTCAATTAGCGGGGTTATTTTCTTTCGTTGGTTACCTACTAACCAAGCTAAAGCATATTGCTGCTCTTGATTGAATCCAGCGAGGTCAGCATGTTCAATGATATACTGGCCATGTTTATGATAGCCAGAAGCATTAATATCTAGACCAAGTTCATGCAATTTGAGTGTGGCACTTAATAACGCTTTATAGGTTGTTTTATTGAGTGACCAAGCTTCTTTTACCTGTTCAAACCAATCTATAGCTAGTTTCTTAACCATCTCGGCCTGATTGATATCAATATTAAAACGAAGCTGCATATTTGCTAAAGTTCGAAGTTGAGTATTGTTTTGTTGCAAGTTTTCAATTTGTTCAAATAGCACGCCTTCTCGCAGAGCATATTGACAAAAACCGAGTGATTTAATTTCTAAGCGTTCCATTAAAGCAATTAAGATGGCAACACCTGCGCATATAACCTGACGACGACTTTCTTTGAGAGCCTTAAGCGTTAGTTGATCACAATGTTGGCACTGTAACAACTGCTCTTTAAGCAAATAGAGCGATTCGAGGGTGATATCTTTAGTAATGACTTGTTCAGCATTGGTTATTTTATAGATACTTTTTATAGTGCCGGAAGTACCTAGAGAGTTTTGCCAACTTGCATGTCTAAAGCGTTTTATAATGGAGTCAATTTCATGTTTAGCCGCTTTTATAGCTTGATTGAAACCTTGATGGGAAATATCTCCATTAGCAAAAAATTGCTGGCTATAACTTACACATCCCATGGTTAAACTAGCTAGCGCTTTAATGTTACCTCCCTTGCCGATAATACATTCTGTACTGCCACCGCCTATGTCGATGACCAACATTTGTTGCTCTGATTGAGTATGGTGCGCCACACCTTGATAAATGAGTCGAGCTTCTTCATGACCTGAAATAATTTCAATATCAAAAGGAAATATTTTAGCTGCAGCTGTTAAAAATTTGGCTGAGTTTTTTGCTTGTCGTAACGTGAAGGTTGCGACTGCTCGAAAGTTCTTTTGCTTGAGGTGTGAAGTGGAAGTCGCCAAATTTGTTAGGGTTGCTAATCCTCGGCTCATTGCTGCATCATCAAGCCAATCATCTTTATTTAGACCTTGAGCAAGTTGTACTCGATATTTTTCGCTATGAACTATTTGTATATGCTCTCCAAGCTGGCGAGCTAAAACAAAATGAAAGCTGTTTGAACCAATATCTAAAGCAGAAAAATAATCTTGATCTACATAACTTTGCTTACAAGGTTGTTGGCTTTTTTTATCATTCATAGCATAAATTACCGTTTATCTTAAGCTCTGCTGATTTAACTGATCTGCTTGTTCTTGTTCAAGTAAATAATCATATATTGCTATTTGTGAGCGCAATTTAACTTGCTTCCCAGCGAATACATAATTATTGTTTTGCGTTTTATTGATTATGCGGGCTTTAACGTTATCTTTTAATTGTATGTTTAGCATGGTGATAATACGATTTTTTAATACTTCATCGTAAATAGGGCAAGCAACCTCTACTCTATGATCTAAGTTTCTTTCCATCCAGTCTCCAGAGCTGATAAAAACAAGTTCATTGCCACCACTATAAAAGTGCATCACACGAGGATGCTCTAAAAACCGATCAACAATTGAAACGATACTTATATTTTCACTTACCTCTTTAACGCCGGGGATTAATGAACACATGCCGCGAACGATTAGCTTTATTTTTACGCCCGATCGACTGGCGGTATAGAGCTTATTAATAAGACCTATATCAACAAGATTATTGAGTTTTAATGTGATTTCGGCTTTTTGTTTTTGTTGAGCTGCTTGGGTTTCATTATCGATAAGTTGATATAATCGTCGACGTGAAGTGAGTGGTGAAACAAGTAAATGATTAAAACGAAAACGTTTATAACTGTGTGATACAAAGGAAAAAACATTATCTACTTCTTGGCAGATTTCTTTATGCTTAGTAAATAATGCAAAATCTGTGTAAACACGTGCATTATTCTCATGAAAGTTTCCGGTGCCAATATGAGCATAACGAACAATTTTTTCGTCTTCTAATCGTGTGATTAAACATAATTTTGCATGAACTTTTAAAGTTTCTATGCCTAGTTCAACTTCTATTCCAGCATCCTTCATGAGCTTTGCCCAATCAATATTTGCTTGTTCATCAAACCTTGCGCGCAGTTCAATAACCACGGTAACTTTTTTGCCGTTTTTGATTGCTTCAATTAAGGATTGAATGATACGAGAGTGTTGAGCGACTCGATAAATATTGATTTTAATATGGCGAACTTTAGGGTCGTAGGAAGCTTGCCTGACAAATTCAGTAAAGTGTCTGAATTTATGATAAGGATAATATAAGAGAATATCTTGCTGGCTAATAGCATCAAAAACGGAGGGAAAGGCGCTGAAACTACTTGACTCTACCGAAGGCATTTCTGGATGCTCTAAATGTTTCCCTCCTAAGTTTGGAAATTTAATAAAATCTGTAAAATGTCGGTAGCGAACACCTGCTGCTAAGCCATCAACATCTTTTATTTTGAGTGCTTTTCGTAAATAAGTCGTCATGTGTTCAGGCATATTTTGGTCGTGTACTAAACGAACTAAATCGGCTTTAAGTCGTTGCTTTAAGCCTTTTGACATTTGATCTAATAAACTTTCATCAAGATCATCTGTTAAGTTATATCTTGCATCCCTAGTGAGTTTTATCGAATAAGCTTCAATAGTTTTGTAGTGAATAAAACCTTGAAATAATCTGTCGATGAAGTAATGAACAACGTCATCAAGTAGCACAATATACTTTGTTTGTTCACCATTTGTATTGGGGAGAATAATAAAGCGTTCGAGCTCTGTACGAGGAATTTCTACTAAGGCATATTTTATTGAAGATGTTTTATTTAGTGCAACCAGAAAGTAAATGCCGTCATCATCAATACAGTTCGCAAGATGTGTTTTTGAGTGGATAATGATGGGGGTAATATGCTGAATTATTTTGTTATCAAAGTAATGTTCCAACCATTGAAGTTGTTGTTGTTTTAGTAAGTTATTAAAGGGAGAGTTCGTATGATCATTGAAAATAGTGTGAATATTTTCCTGAGCGAGTAATTGAAATATTTCATCACCAATTTGCTTAAATTGTTTAGTTTGTATAGTGACTTTTTTGTTGAGGGCTTGGTGAACATTTTCCCAACGGTGAGTTGTACTTTCTTGAGCACTTTCTAAGATGGCTTTGCGGCGAATGCCAGCTACTCTTACTCGGAAAAATTCATCGAGGTTGGCGGAATATATACCTAAAAAGCGGATACGCTCAATTAGAGGGACAGATTGATCTGCAGCTTCCTGCAAGACACGTTCATTAAACGATAACCAACTTAATTCTTTTTCAAATAACATCTCTTCTTCAATCATTTGCTTTGCTTTATTTAAAGTTTTAAATAAAGCAAGTGTATGAAGTGAATGTTACACCTTTATGCTCGAAAATTTAGTTAACATTCAATTGGGCTAAAGTAAGTTTGTTCATTAGCGTGTTATATCAACCATAAGATCATCAGCAAGTGCTTCCAGTGCGATGATCAGTTGTTCGATAGTAGCGTTTTCAACACAAATGGTTGCTTTGGCTTTAAATAAATCTTGTCCGCTATGAGGGGCGCTTTCTTGTGTGCTAACTAATTTAATTAAATTGCCGCCTTGATGATGTATTACGGTAGATATTTCTTGAATAATCCCTACTCGATCATTGGCAGTAAGTTCTAAAACAACATCTGCTGCAGTTTTTGTTTGGCTTGAGGCTGTTTCAATATTGCACTTGAAGTCAGGTAATGACTTTAAGGCATTAATAAGCTTATCACTGTTTTCATTGGTGATAGCAACTTCAACTACACCGGTAAAAAAACCTGATAAATGATGCAAACTGCTGGTTTGCCAATTACCTTGGTGCGTTTTTACTAGCTGAGAAAGGATTTCAACAAGACCTGGGCGGTCTGGGCAAATAAAAGAAATAATGAGATGGTTCATATATTTTCCAAAATACGTAGTTGGTAATAAATTAATCTAGTGGAGAAAATGCATTTAAGATCAGATTAGTAAAAATCTCTAGTTAATTGTGATAATTCCTTGTGTAACTGACTTTCATCACCGAGGTTTAGCTCTACTAACCTTCTTAAGTGAGTGACACTGTCGATATCGATAGCATTACATTGTAAGCCAATTTCTTCAGGATCTTCGTGAACAACAGCAATGTGCATCGCTACTTCTTCGTCACTGCCTACTAAGTTAAAATTTAGCGTACCTAGTTTTCCTTTTAAGACCGGAGAGTCTTTAGGTGCACTAATTAATGCACCACTAAGTGAAATATCATGGATGTTCACTTGGTAGCACTGTTCATCTACTTCCAATTGAGCATCAATTGAAAATAATATTCGGGTAAACTGACGTCTATTTTCCATTAAACAGTTTCGCTAGCGGATAGATACCTTTAGCATAGCTCGCTTTTAAAAAAAAAGGCACCTTAATTGCGTTATTTATCTAAGTAAGTTGCAAATAAAAGTGCCTATAATTTATTAATTAATAACAAATTAGCCGATTTTTTTATATTTAATTCTATGAGGCTCAATAGCCGCCGTACCTAAGGTTTTTTTCAACCACGCTTCATATTCTGTAAAGTTACCTTCGAAGAAATTAATTTGCCCTTCATCACGGTAATCTAAAATATGGGTAGCGATGCGATCAAGGAACCAACGGTCATGTGAAATAACCATGGCGCAACCTGGAAACTCTAGAATAGCTTCTTCTAAAGCACGTAAAGTTTCAATATCTAAATCGTTGGTTGGCTCATCGAGTAAAAGTACATTTCCACCTGTTTTCACTAATTTAGCTAAATGCACACGGTTTCGCTCACCACCAGATAATTGACCAATGATTTTTTGTTGATCAGTACCTTTAAAGTTAAAGCGGCTAACATATGCACGTGCCGGAATTTCATAAGTACCAATTTGAATGATTTCATTACCTTCTGATATTTCTTGATAAACCGTTTTTGTATCATCCATATCGTCACGGAACTGGTCAACACTGGCAAGTTTTACACTATCACCAATATTTACTGATCCTGAATCGGGAGATTCAGCCCCTGAAAGCATTTTAAATAACGTAGATTTACCCGCACCATTGGCACCGATAATACCAACAATTGCTCCTTTAGGAATATTGAAGCTTAAATCATCAATCAATACTCTATCGCCGTAAGATTTAGTTAAGTTTTCAACATCAATAACCATGTCTCCAAGGCGCGGCCCTGGTGGAATGTATAATTCGTTTGTTTCATTACGCTTTTGATTTTCATTACTTGATAATTCTTCAAAGCGAGCCATGCGAGCTTTGCTCTTCGCTTGGCGACCTTTAGGATTTGAACGAACCCAATCAAGCTCATGTTTAATCGTTTTTGCTAATGCATTTTCGGTACGTTTCTCTTGTTCAAGTCGCGCATCTTTTTGCTCGAGCCAGTTAGTGTAGTTGCCTTCATAAGGAATACCATGACCACGGTCTAACTCTAAAATCCAACCGGCTACATTGTCTAAGAAATATCTATCATGGGTAATGGCAACGACGGTACCTGAGTAATCATGTAAAAAGCGTTCTAACCAAGCAACTGATTCTGCATCTAAATGGTTGGTTGGTTCATCAAGTAATAACATGTCAGGTTTTTCAAGTAATAAACGGCATAACGCAACACGGCGACGTTCACCACCACTTAATACCGCAATTTTTTGATCCCATTCAGGCAAACGTAATGCATCAGCGGCACGTTCTAAAACGTTATCAATATTGTGACCATCAAGTGAGTTAATAATATCTTCAAGTTCACCTTGTTCTTTTGCTAATGCATCGAAATCTGCGTCTTCTGCAGCATATTCGTTGTACACTTCATCAAGTCGAGTTAGGGCATTTTTAACTGTCGAAACAGCCTCTTCAACCGCTTCACGTACGGTTTGGTTTTCATCAAGTTGTGGTTCTTGAGGTAAATAGCCTATTTTAGTACCAGAAAGTGCTTTTGCTTCACCTTCAAATTCAGTATCAACCCCTGCCATAATACGAAGTAGCGTTGATTTACCTGAGCCGTTCAAGCCTAAAACACCGATTTTAGCGCCAGGGAAGAATGAAAGGCTGATATCTTTAAGAATTGTGCGTTTCGGCGGTACAATCTTTGAAACTCGGTTCATCGACATGATGAATTTATCTGGAAGTGGCTGAGCCATGTAAAAACCTTTTTTGTCTAAAATTATATTGCTGCCATTTTAGGTTATGCAAGGGATATTAAGCAAATTTGATTTAGCTTTAAAATGAGGGAAAGTCATTTGAATTTGATCTTATCAGTAAAGTAGGGACATTTGTTTTTTAGCGTTGATAGCAAACTAATTACAGAAGAATGAACGTTTAGTTTACAAAATTACGAAGTTTGCTAATAAATAAAAATCATTCAGAGACTAAAAACACTATTTTTCTTGCGCCATTTTGAGTAGATTAAGGTGTTTTTTTATAATAATAAGATAGGTTTTCATGGCAACTTCTAGAGGAGAGTTCAGCTCTCGCATTGGTTTTATTATGGCGGCGGCAGGCTCTGCGGTTGGTTTAGGGAATATTTGGGGATTTCCAACACAAACGGCGAGTAACGGTGGAGCAGCATTTGTTCTCGTTTATTTGTTTCTAGCCTTTTCATTAGCATACCCTGCTTTTATGGCTGAATTGCTCATTGGTCGCTATGGTCAAGCAAATGCAGTCACCTCGATGCAAAAAATTTCACGCACGATTTTTCAAAGACGTTTTGCTTTCTTTGTTGGCTTTGGTGGCATTATATGTGCGGCGTTAATTTTAAGTTTTTATGGTATTCTAGCTGGCTGGATGATGTCTTATGCAATAGAGCCTGTTGCTCGCCTTATCGGAAGCGGAGGCACTGCCGACTGGGTGATTACTCAGTCTTTACCTCGTAACTTGCTATTTACTGCATTGTTTATGTTTCTAACCGTATTTATTATTCGTCGCGGTGTTGAAGACGGTATTGAAACTTGGTCTAAACGATTAATGCCGATACTGATTATTTTGCTCATCACACTTATTGGTTATGTATTTACCCTAGATGGAGCAATGGAAGGGGTTAATGCGTATTTAAACCCTGATATTTCGCGTGTATTTGAACCTGATTTACTCATTAGCGCGTTAGGGCAAGCATTCTTTTCGTTATCACTAGGTACTAGTGTCATGATTATTTATGGCTCATATATCTCTAAAAAAGAAAACTTAGTCACCTTGGGGGCTCAAGTGACCTTAATTGATGTGTCAATTGCCTTTCTTGCTGGATTATTGATTATTCCTGCTATGTATGTTGCTCAAGCACAAGGTGTCGCTATTTTTGCAGAAGACGGTAGTTTAATTTCGGGCTCAAGCTTAGTTTTTACTGTTTTACCAAGTTTATTTTCTTCAATGGGTTCTATGGGACTTTTTGTTGCTTTTGCTTTTTTTGTATTGATGTCAGTGGCAGCATTAACTTCATCTATTTCAATGCTTGAAGGCCCTGTGTCTTACATGGTGGAGCGTCATAATATTGAGAGAAAGAAAGCGACAACTATTATTGGCTTTTTGATCTTTATACTCAGTGCCGCCATTATTAGTAATATCGGTGTGATGTTAGATTTTGTCGCGATACTTGCTACCCAATATGGTCAGCCTATTATTGCGATGCTGTGTTGTGTTTTTGTTGGTTGGATCTGGCATCGTAGTGAAATCTTAGCCGAAATAAAACAAGGAAATGACGAAGTGGAAAATAGTCTGTTTTGGAAAATATGGCCTTGGTATACTAAATTTGTTTGTCCTACCGCGATTGCAATAGTATTTATTCATTCGTTGTAATAGTTTAAATTTTAGCGACTTAACAAAATGGACATTGGTTAAGTCGCTATTTACGATCTAATTTACCGCACTAACAAATTCTCTTAATTGCGATACTGATGCAGCACCTACTTTACGATCAACCACGTTACCATTGTTCAGTAACAATAAAGTTGGAATACCACGAATGCCATATTTTACCATGAGGTCTTGAGCATGGTCGGCATCAATTTTAACTACCGTTATCTGCTCAAATTCTTCTGCTATTTGCTCTACCACGGGGGCAATCATTTTACATGGGCCACACCAAGGTGCATAAAAATCAACTAAGACACTGCCTTGTTGCTGTTCTATTTCTTGGGTGAACTGTTCTTGAGTAATCGTTTGTACTTGGCTCATTGGTTTAATCTCTCTCATTGAAAACTAGCATTAGAAACAAGAACTGAGTGTAACGTATTGCTTTTTGATGATTAGCCCTGTTTAATAGAAAGTATTGTTGCATATATAGGACAATTTAATTGACTGTTTCATTAGATAGCTATTATTTCTTTAATACTGTTGTTGAGTCCGGCTCGTTAACTGCGGCGGCGGCTAAGCTAAATTTACCTAAATCGAAACTGAGTCGAAGACTTGCTCAACTTGAAAAGCAACTTGAAACACAGTTGTTAATCAGAACGACCCGTCGTCAGCAATTAACTGAGTCAGGTTTATTACTTTATCAATCCTCTAAAGCTCATCTTGAAGCTTTGGTAGCGATGGAGGATTTAATTTCTACGGTTAATGCTGTGCCTAAAGGTAAGCTCAACATTTTGTTACCATTAGAGTTTTTCAATCAGGTGATTGGCTCTTTGATCACAGAATTTGCTTTTCAATATCCTGATATTGAGATCAACTGTCAGCATTATTCGAGTCAGTATCCTGAGTTTGATTATCAGCATGATGTAGTATTCGTTTTACATGAAGAGGAATTGCCTTCGTCACATTGGATTGGTAGAACATTATTGAGCTTTCCTCAGTCTATTTATGCGCCAACTGATAGTGATCTCACTAGCTTAGTTGAGCCTGTTGATTTGGCTAATACAATAAGTGTTGTTGCAAACAATGATGAGCAATGGTGCTTTAGAGATGATACTCAACAGCTAATTATTCAAACAAAGGCAGGTATGGTGCTGTCGAGTCCTGAAATGAGAATAGAAGCTTGTCAGCGGGGTATTGGTTTGGTGAAACTACCTGATTATATAGCACAAAAAAACGATAAGATTAAAGCACTTGATCTAAGCCAGCCTGTTGTAGCTCAACAATTAACCTTGCTATATCAGAGTCGTAATATTCCAGTGAAAACGCGCTTTTTTCTTGATTATTTTCAAAACAAAATTGGTTGCTTATCGTAAATACAATTTGAAGCTATTTCAGCTTAGGCCAAGGTAATAACCAAGGTTGATTTAACGATTCTATACAGGTTATTGCTGTTGAATTACAATATTCGTCCCCTTGCACTGGCTGGCAGATATATTGATAAGTTTGATTGTTCAAAGTAAAACATAAAGCATAGGCATGTAAATAACCTCGATCAGCAAGTGAGCTTTTATGATAGCTCGGATCGCCGATAATAGGAGCGCCTAAACTATTGAGCGCTACCCGTATTTGATGGGTTCTTCCTGTATGTGGCTTGATGATAAAAAGCCGCTTTCCATGAGTAAGCGCATAACTAAAAAACTGACTAATCGCAGGATTTTTTTGACTACGTAATAACTTCCAAGTACCACGACGACTTTTTTCCATGTCCCCGCTGATAAGTCCTTGCTTCTTTTGTGGTTTGTTATCACTAATGGCTAAGTAATATTTTTCTACTTGATGTTGTTCAAACAATAGTTGAAATTGCTGGGCGGTGATTAAATTTTTAGCGAAAACGATCAATCCAGATGTCATTTTATCTAACCGATGTACGGGATAAAGCTCATCTATATTGAGTAACAGTTTAACTTGACTAAATAGGCCACTGCCAATATCTCCTTCATCATGAAAATTGATGTTGGCAGGTTTATTGATAACGATAAAGTCATCGGTTTGCGCAATAATTTGAAGTGTAATTGCGACCATAATTAAAATGTTAGTCCAATTAATGTATAGATAATTAAGGTCAATCCCCCACCAAATAGCGCGTAAGGTAATTGGGTTTTAACATGCTCAAAGTGATCACAACCACTGGCAATTGATGCAACTACAGTAGTGTCAGATATCGGTGACGCATGATCACCAAAAATACCACCGCCGAGCACTGCCGCAACCATAAACTCAACGGGTAAACCGGTTTGCTGTGCAATGGGTACTGCAATAGGTACTAATATGGCAAACGTGCCCCATGAGGTTCCTGTAGCAAATGCCATAAAAGCAGCAGCTAAAAATAAAATAGGCGCAAATAAGTATTGAGGTACTTCAACATTTAATAGCTGGCTGACATAAATACCTGTGCCCAACTCTTTAATAGCATCACCAAAGGCAAATGATAAAACTAAAATGGCAACAGCCGGCGCCATGTGCTTTATACCCTGAATTGATGAGGTTAGAATTTGTTTGAAATTAAGCAAGTTCTTCGCTTTGATTAATATAATTAAAATAGCCAACGAACTCACAATTGCCCAAAAAACAGAAAACGAACCCGAGCCCCGACGTATATCACCATTACCGGTAAACCAAAGTAAACCTAGAGTTATCAATAATAATGATAATAACGGTAACCACATAACGAATGCTGGACCGACTTTATTCGTTTTTTGGCTGCTTTCGCTATCAACAAACGTTGTTGCATACTTCATTGGACCATAGCTTTTTCCACTATATGCGGTGTAGTAAGCAAGAAGCACCGCAATAATCGCATAAAAATTATAACCAACGGTGCCAATTAATATACCAACGGGATCTGAAAAACTATAATCATCTAATAGCCCAAGAACGTAAGCTCCCCAACCATTAATCAAGAATAAAATACTTACCGGAGCACAGGTTGAATCAATCAAATATGCTAGCTTGGCACGGCTAATTTTATACTTATCAAAAAGTTGTTGGCTTGCCATGCCTGAAGTAAACATACTGAGGTTAGTATCGGTGAAAATGCTAGTACCGACAATAGTAGGTAACATAGCGGCATGACGAGAATTTTTAACTAGCTTTAATTTTGCTAATAATTCAACAAAACCATTTACCGCGCCTGACTGATTCATCAACGCAACTAAAGCGCCTATAAGTAAGCTAAAGGTAACAATGTAAACATTCCCCGTGGATGAAAAAACATTGGCTAAACCATAAACACTTGCGGTTAATCCATCAAGGACTTGCCATTGATTGATCATTAAGAAACAGAGGATCATGCCACTGAATAAGGCTAGTAAAGCATTTTTTCGCCAAATGGCAATGATAATCGCAACAACTGGCGGGAGTAGTGAAAGTGGAGTGTCTTGCATATGATTATTACTTCTTATTTTTATAGTGGCTAGTAGGCCATAATCAAAGTGGATTAAACCTTACCTTAACTATTAGCTTATAGGAACTGAGAATTTTTATTTTTCGATAAGTTGCTGGAAATATCGGTTAATAATTATTTTGTTGCAATAAACTTTAAACTCTAACGGTCTATCAGGGGTACTATAAATTCTGGAATGAGCCATACTCTATTGGTTTATTTATACTCATATCAATTTGAATAAACGTCTTTCTACTCAGTAGAAGTAAATTTAATCAAATAGGTATTTAACATTGAAAAACTGATTTTAACCCTTAAATAGGAAGTTCAGTTTGAGCATTCAGTTTTAGCATGCTGCGGTAGGGATTATTTTGACATTAAATACGACATTAACTTTTAAAGAAATTATTTCGGCTTTTAGTGATGAACAGCTTAATAAGTGTTTGTCTGAAATAGGGCGAGGCATAGAACGTGAAGGGCTGCGAGTATTGCCTGAAGGTAAGTTATCTCAGCACAGTCACTATTATCAATTAGGCTCAGCACTAACGCATCCTAATATAACCACTGATTACTCTGAATCCCTATTGGAATTTATCACCCCAGTGAGCCACTCTCCTGAACAGGCCATAGCTCAACTACAGGACGTGCAAAAATATACCTTAAGTCAAATTGACGGTGAAATCATATGGCCAATGAGTATGCCGTGTTTTGTCGAAAATGATAACAATGTGGTGTTAGCGCAATATGGTAACTCTCATGTTGGAAAAATGAAAACGGTTTACCGTCAAGGACTTAAAAATCGTTATGGCAGCATGATGCAAGTAATTTCTGGTATTCACTTTAATTTTTCTTTTTCAGAAAACTTTTGGCTGAACTTAAAAGCCTTAGAAAAAAATAATGATGAAATGCAGGAGTTTGTCTCAGATAAATATTTTGCTTTGTTGCGTAACTATAAACGGTTCTGTTGGTTAATACCTTACCTCTATGGTAGCTCTCCAGCCATTTGTTCATCATTTTTACAAAATAAACCGACTGAATTACCGTTTAAAAAGTCAAATAGCGGTTATATGTATTTAGAGTATGCAACTTCGTTGCGTATGAGCGATCTTGGTTATACCAATTCAGAGCAATCAGCTTTGCACATTTGTTACAACAATTTAGATGGCTATCTTGATGATGTGCAAGAAGCGATAAATTTAGTTTCAACAGAGTTTGAAAAAATTGGTGTTAAAGTCGATGGACAGTATCAGCAACTTAATAGCAATGTATTACAGATAGAAAACGAACTTTATGCGCCAATTCGTCCAAAACAAGTGGCAAAACCAGGTGAGAAACCCTCTGAAGCATTAAAAAGTAGAGGGGTCGAATACATTGAAGTGAGAGCGCTAGATGTTAACCCATTTGTCGATACTGGTATCAGTATTGAGCAAATTTATTTCCTTGATATATTCCTGACTTATTGCACTTTAACCTTTAGTGAGCAGCTAGACTGCGATACACAAAATGTGCATGAGAAAAATATGGATGAAGTAGTGGTTAGAGGGCGTGATCCACAATTACTATTAGAAGATAATGGGCAAATGAAGTCTGTTATTCAATGGGGAGTAGAGCTGTTTTCTGACATGAAAGCGGTCGCTGAATTACTTGATCAAGCCAATGATACTGATAAATATACGACGGTTTTAGCGGTAGAAGAAAGAAAATTGCATGATAGTAGTTTGACACCTTCAGCTCAGTTGCTGAATTTAGTAGTAGAGCAAGAACAAAGCTTAACTAAGTTTTCTTTAGATAAAGCTCAACAATACCGTCAAGGTTTGCTGGAAAGTGATTATCAATTTTATTCTCATGATTATTTTGTTGATCAAGTGAGAGTTTCACATCAAGCTCAACAAGCAATTGAAGAGAGTGATGAAGGAACTTTTGATGACTTCTTGCAGCAATATTTTGATAAATAAGAAATAATTTTTTTTGGGTGTTTGTTAGTTAAAAACTTACTTAAAAAGTAGACAAAAAAAAGCGCGTTAGGGTAACGCGCTGTAATAATGAGAAAGCAGTCCAGGGAGGTTTTGCTCTCAAGTAATCTGACATGGCATATTTTAAATAGTTCATTTTTTATTCAATATAAATTTAAATATTTTATTCTTTTACTCAACGTAAGCAAATTAACTAAATTTTAGACAAAAAAATACGCGTTCACTTATTAAGGGAACGCGTTATAAAACATGAAACACTAAGGGAAATAAAGCCTCTCATATAATAAGAGTGATTGTTTTCAATTAAGTTCAAAACTAATTTTAATTATTTAGCTTTTATAGTCATTAAACTTATCTCTTCATTTTAGCTCATCAGAATTTAGGTAAAAAAATACGCGTTCACTTTATAAGGGAACGCGCTATAAAACATGAAACACTAAGGGAAATAAAACTCTCGTAAAGTAAGAGTGGTAATTTTCAATTAAGTTCAAACTAATCTAATTAATTTCGATTACTTAGTTATTTTCTGTTCTTAACCGTATTTCATCATTTTCAGCCCGTCAAAATTCAGGCAAAAAAATACGCGTTCACTTAAATAAGGGAACGCGCTATAAAACATGAAACACTAAGGGAAATAAAACTTTCATAAATTAAGAGTGTTAATATTTAATAAAGTTCAAAATTAAAAAAAGTAATTAATATTTTTCAATGAATCAGAATTTTGATAAAAAAAAGCGCGTATCTAAAAAGAAACGCGCTAAAAATAATATCTAAGGGAAACACCATGAAACAGTATTGTAAGTAAGACGATGGTGTGCGCTGTAAGTTCAATTTATTTTAATTAAATTAATTGTTACGCTCTAAAGCTGCACTTCTATTTATTTTTCTGTCATGATATTGATATCTGCCTTTAAACATCAAACTGACATGCCGTTAATAAAATCATTTTTCATTGCTTTACTTTCCAGTTTTATCCTTTCAAGTTGTGCTACGCCACCCCCTAAGAATCCTGAGAATATTTGTGAAATATTTCGTGAGCATCAGGATTGGTTTTTTGCTGCAAAAGAGGCAAGAGAACGCTGGGGAGTACCTATTCATGTGCCTATGAGTATGATGTACCAAGAAAGCTCATTTAGGGCGGATGCTTTGCCACCAAAAGATTATTTGCTAGGTTTTATTCCTTGGGGGAGAGTTAGTAGTGCTTATGGTTATTCACAAGCCAAAACCATGACTTGGGATGACTATATTAAGGAAACTGATAATTCAGGGGCTGATAGAGATGACTTTGAAGATGCCATTGACTTTATGGGGTGGTTTATTTTTAAAACGCAAAAAATAAATAAGGTTTCTAAATGGGATACTTATAATCAATATTTAAATTACCATGAAGGTTGGGGCGGATTTAAACGGAAAACCTACAAGAAGAAAGCATGGTTGGTTAAAGTGGCTCGTAAAGTAGATAACCGAGCTCGACGTTATAGTAGCCAATTAAAAAGTTGTGAAGCGGATCTCGATAAAGGTTGGTTCTGGCGATTGTTCTCTGGTTAAACATGAAAGGAAGCTTTATTAAGCTCTTCCTTTTAACGTGATTATATGCAAATTTAAAAAGCTTATGATTATTAAATAAATGGTTTAATCGTTATTGCATAATTCTTGCCAAAACGATTAATTTTATTGAAAATTTCCTGTGAAGACAGGCGCTATTTGACCTGTTAAATTTTGTCAAAAAAACTTCATTTTTTTGTAAAAAACCGTTTGCAAAATTCAAATGTATTAGTTTAGTGGGCTAGCATTTGTTATCCACAGAAATTGTGGAAAGTTAGGATTTACCTTCTAGCTTGTGAATAACTTTGTGATTAACTTTTATGAATTTTAAACTACGCGTAAATTGAAATTTCTTCAATATTTGGTATCAGTTATTCATCTTCTTCATTTTGGCTAATATAAAGATCGGGTAATACTCGCACTGTTTTTATCATATTATCAGTAACTTCTACGATTTCAACGGGATAGCCAGCTATGCGGGTACTTAAGTTAGCTTGTGGAATGTCTTCTAAAAACTCTACCAATAAACCGTTTAATGTTTTGGGACCATCAGTTGGGAATTTCCAATTCATCTCTTTGTTGATATCTCTTACCATTGCGCTGCCATCAACAAGGTAGCTACCATCAGGTTGAATATTGACTTCATCACTTGGAGCTGGAGTCATGGTTGTGGTGAAATCACCAACAACCTCTTCTAAGATATCCTCTAGTGTCACTAAGCCTTGAATATCGCCATATTCGTCAACAACTAAACCTAAGCGCTCTTTAGCATGTTGAAATTTTAATAGTTGTACATTAAGCGTAGTGCCTTCAGGAATAAAATACAGCTCTCTTACTGCTCGTAACAAAGTTGCTTTAGTAAATTGACCTTTTGATAAAAGTTTTACAGCATCACGCATATGAACATAGCCAACAACGTCGTCAATAGAGTCTCTATATAGTAATACACGAGTGTGATTGGCTTGCGTGAGCTGTTTTTGGATTTTTTTCCAGTCTTCATTGACATCAATGCCCACTAATTCATTACGTGGGATCATAATATCTTCAACCGTCATTTTTTCTAAATCCAGAATGCCGACTAGCATGTTTTGATCGCGCTCAGGTAACATAGCGCCAGCTTCGTTTACTACGGTCCTTAGCTCTTCTGAACTTAAACTGTGCAGTTCACGTTGTTCATGGCTAATCCCAAGTAACATTAATATACCATTGGTGATCCAATTAACGGCAATAACGAGTGGTAATAATAATCGTAACAATATCGATAAAATGATTGAACTTGGAAAGGCTATCTTTTCTGGATATAAAGCAGCAAGAGTTTTTGGCGTAACTTCAGCAAAAATTAAAATAATCAATGTAAGTACAACGGTTGAAACGACCATGCCGTATACATCACCAAAAAAACGAATGCCTATAATCGTGGCAATTGAAGCTGCAGCAATATTAACTAAATTGTTACCAATTAAAATGAGTCCAATCAGACGATCGGTTCTCTTGAGTAATTTACTGACTCGTCTTGCGCCTTTATGTTTTTGTTTTTCAAGGTGACGCAAGCGATATCGGTTGAGCGACATCATGCCGGTTTCTGAGCTGGAAAAAAAAGCAGATATAAATACAAGTATGCCAAGAATGACAAACAGCATATTGGTTGATATGTTGTCCAAGTAGGGGTCCTATGTGACTAAATGCTATGAAATGTGCGAACAAGTCATAAACTTATGCTCTTTATACCTTAAAAACTAAGATAAGAGAAACTCTTTCACAAATCGGCTACCAAAGTAAGCTAAGGTTAATAAAGCACTTGCGGCAATTGTCATGGTTAATACTCTATACCCACGCCAACCTTTTCTATAGTGTCCCCATAAAATAGTGATATATAAAAGTAATGCTAATAATGATAAGACGGTTTTATGTGCGTTTTCTTTAGAAATAAAATTATCTAAAAATATAAACCCTGTTGCCTCACTCATAAACAAGCAAACAGTACCAATGAAAAGAATAGTAAATAATTGATTTTCAACCTGCATCAAAGGAGGTAAGTGACTCACTGCAATTAAGTTTTTGCTTTTCAATTTCATATTGATATACGCGACCTGAAAGGCATAAAGCGTGGCAATAATTAATACACAATACGCAACAAGAGCGAGAGTGATGTGACTGAAAACTGCTAATTTTTCTACAATAAAAGGTGTGTTATGACCTTGAGGAACAAACACCATAATTAATTGCCAAATACCTGCGAATCCGTAGGTTACTGGAATCAATAGGTTCACTTTAAAGCGTAATGCAATAGCAGTAACAGTAAGTGTGATCACTAAGCTGACTAATGAAATCACATTAGGAAGCGAAAAGTTAATGCTTTCTTGATTAAATAAATAATGACCAGTATTAAGTGTATGCACAATTATCGCCATACAACCGAGTGCTAACACTGTAACAAGGTGTGGCCCTTTCGGATGAAATAGCCTAATGATCACAGCAATGGTTGCTGCTAGATAACAAAAAAATGCAGCTAAAGCACCAATATTCGCTAATTCCACTAACTTACTTCTCCATTAAAAGTTTTCGATCTATATTTTTATTATGTTATACCAAAATCAAATCAAGTTTAACTTGATGTACAATAATTATTAGTTAAACATCTCTGGGTTTATATTATTCATTTTTACTTAATGATTAACTTTCTTAAAGGTTTGATTGCTAATAAAGCAATTGTGCCGCTGCAAAGTAAACCAAACCATAGTGGTAATAACTCATGGCTGTGTTGCATTTGTTCACTAATGTCAATCGATAGCACAGTTAATACCCAGTCGAGTAACAAGCCAAAACCTAACGAGCAAGAGGAAATTCCTACTAAATAGCGAATAAGTACACTATTACCCATTTCTTTTTTTATTACTCCTAGTGTGGATATATTGGTTGCAGGCCCTGCCATCATAAAAACCAATGCTGTGCCAGGTGATATGCCAGCCATAATAAATCCCGCAGCTACGGGAGTGGAAGCGGTTGCACAAATATACATGGGTATTGAAACTACCATCATGATTAACATGGCGCCGATACCACTACCGTAACTTGTTAAAAATGAAGTGGGTAGAAATGTTTTTACTAAAGTCGCAAAAATTAAACCAACCAATAACCAAATAATTAAATCATCAATAAGTTTAGTTGCTGCATATTTTACACCTGAAAGCGTTTTGTTATAGATGTTATTTGGCTTAGACGTTGTAGCATTTTTATTTACACAGCAACTCGTCTTTTGTGGCTCAATGGCTTTTGTTGAGCAGCAACTTTTGGCTGGTTTAGTATTGGTTTCAGTTTTTGTTATTGCAGCAGTGGTGACCAATAAGCCAGTGATAATTGCAGATAGTACTGCACTTATTGGACGGTAAATAGCAAACACAGGGCCGAGTAAGGCATATGACACAGAAACAGAGTCAACACCTGTTTCTGGTGTGGCAACTAAAAAAGAAGATGTTGCTGAAGCAGAAGCTCCACTTCGTCGCAACTCTGTTGCGACAGGAATAACGCCACATGAACAAAGTGGTAAAGGTGCACCTATTAAAGCTGCTTTAACTATCGCTAATTTTCCTGAGCCTAAATGTTTACTGAGTATCTTTGTTGGAACCCAAGCTTTCATCAAGCCAGCAATTAATAACCCAAGTAAAAGCCAAGGACTAGCTTCAGCACTTAAGGTTAAAAAATTATTGGTAAATGTAAACAAAGTATCCACTGAAAGCCCAATACTATGAAAAATAATTAATGCTATCATAAACGATTATTTAGTTGGGTTAAGTATTGTTTTTTAGGAAATTGGTATTACTTTACTTAGTAAGTATAAATATCTGTTTTCGCTTAGCCTTAGCTTAGGTATAATACTAAGTTATTTTTCCATTAATTAGCCATACGAAGAGTTATTCATGTTTGAGAATCTTTCCGATCGTTTAACCAAAACCCTTAAAAATATCAGTGGTCGAGGTCGATTAACTGAAGAAAATATTAAAGATACCTTACGCGAAGTCCGTATGGCCTTACTTGAAGCTGATGTTGCTTTACCGGTTATTCGTGAATTTATAAGCAAAGTTAAAGAAAGTGCAGTTGGGACTGATGTTTCAAAAAGCCTAACACCGGGACAAGTTTTTGTAAAAATAGTACAAAAAGAACTTGAAGCCGCAATGGGTGAAGTTAATGAAGCACTCGATCTAAAAGCAACACCACCAGCAGTAGTCTTAATGGCTGGTTTGCAAGGTGCAGGTAAAACCACTTCTGTTGCTAAGTTGGCTAAATATTTACAAGAGCGTGAAAAGAAAAAAGTCTTAGTTGTTAGTGCTGATGTTTATCGCCCAGCAGCGATAAAGCAATTAGAAACCTTAGCAACAGAGATTGATGCTGGTTTTTTCCCTAGTGATATTACTCAAAAACCTATCGATATCGCTAATGCTGCAATTGAACATGCTAAAAAGAGTTTTTACGATGTCTTGATTGTTGATACCGCAGGTCGTTTGCACGTTGATACGGAAATGATGGGGGAAATTCAAGAGCTTCATGCTGCTATTAATCCTGTTGAAACTTTATTTACTGTTGATGCAATGACAGGCCAAGATGCAGCAAATACAGCTAAAGCGTTTAATGATGCTTTACCTTTAACTGGTGTAATTCTGACTAAAACAGATGGTGATGCTCGTGGTGGTGCAGCACTTTCTATTCGCCATATTACTGGTAAGCCAATTAAATTTATGGGGGTTGGCGAAAAAATAGAAGCACTTGAACCTTTTCACCCTGATCGAATAGCCTCTAGAATTCTAGGTATGGGTGATGTTTTATCACTGATTGAAGAAGTAGAGCAAAAAGTAGACCGAAAGAAAGCAGCACAATTAGCTAAGAAAGTAAAAAGTGGTAAAGGATTTGATTTAGAAGATTTTCGTGACCAACTGGTACAAATGAAAAGTATGGGCGGCATGATGGGCTTGATGGACAAATTACCGGGGATGGGTAATATGTCGGCACAAGTGAAGGATCAAATGGATGATAAAATGACGGTAAGAATGGAAGCTATAATTAACTCCATGACGCCGGGTGAAAGAGAGCGACCTGATATTATTAAAGGGTCAAGAAAGCGTAGAATAGCTGCAGGCTCAGGTACACAAATTCAGGATGTAAATAAACTGCTAAAACAGTTTACTCAAATGCAAAAAATGATGAAGAAAATGTCAGGTAAAGGCGGCATGAAAAAAATGATGCGATCGATGAAAGGCATGATGCCTCCAGGCGGAGCTGGTGGTATGGGCGGTGGAATGTTTGGTCGTTAGTTTTTAATTAGTACATGTACAAACAAAAGGAGCATTCGCTCCTTTTTCTTTAAACGTCAAAATACATTGATATAACTAAACAACCTCTTGCAATTTAGCTCAAAAAGCGTAGAATACGCGAGCTTTTCTGTCGCTTGTCGATGGAAAGTGTCTGGAAAATTCGTTTTAACACTTTAAATAATAGAGGACGATATGGTTACCATTCGTTTAGCTCGTGGCGGCGCAAAGAAGCGTCCATTCTATCAGGTTGTTGTTGCAGATAGCCGTAATTCTCGCGATGGTCGTTTCATCGAAAGAATTGGCTTTTTCAACCCTACAGCGCAAGGTCAAGCGGAAAAATTACGCTTAGACTTAGACCGTGTCAACCATTGGGTTGGTCAAGGTGCAACTGTATCTGATCGTGTGGCCAAATTAGTTAAAGATGCACAAGCTGCAGCTTAATTAAATTGGTAGGTTTTTTAGGAGTTAATGTGACAGAAATAGATAAAGAAATCATCTTAGGTAAAGTAGGCGCAGTTTACGGTATCAAAGGTTGGTTGAAAATTCATTCCTTCACTGATGACAAAGAAGCCATACTTGACTATTTTCCTTGGTCATTAAAATTAGGAAATAAACAACAATCAGTAGATATAACCGATTGGCGTAAACACAATAACGGACTTGTTGTTAAAGTTGGTGGAATCGATGACCGAGACGAAGCGCAAGCTTTGGTTGGCTCTGAAATTCTAACGACTGAAGATGCGTTACCAGAATTACCTGAGGGTGATTTCTATTGGCGTGACTTAATGGGAATGGCTGTTGTGACAGACAAAGGTTACGACCTTGGTACAGTTTCTGACATGTTAGAAACTGGCGCTAACGATGTACTGGTTGTAAAAGCAAACCGTAATGATGGCTTTGGGAAGAAAGAACGGTTAATCCCGTATATTTTAGACCAAGTAATTAAATCGGTAAGCATTGAAAATAAACAAATTTGTGTTGACTGGGACCCAGGTTTCTAACTTGAGTGATAGCATAAAAACAAACAATCTTAGCAATAAGAAATTGTGGATTGGGGTGATAAGCCTTTTTCCTGAAATGTTTGATGCCATTACTGAGTATGGGGTGACAGGCCGAGCGATCCGTAACGGGCTTATTGAGTTTCACAAGTGGAACCCAAGAGACTTTACTCATGATCGACATCGCACCGTTGATGATCGCCCTTATGGCGGTGGTCCGGGAATGTTGATGATGGTACAACCGCTTCGAGATGCGATTCAAGCTGCACGTAAAATGGCAGATGAAGAAACATCTCAAAATGGTGAAGGGAAAGCGAAGGTCATATATTTATCACCTCAGGGACGACAATTGGACCAAGCTGGTGTACGCGAATTAGCACAGCATAACAAACTGATTTTTATAGCAGGACGTTATGAAGGCATAGACGAGAGACTAATCGAGTCGGATATCGACGAAGAGTGGTCTGTTGGTGATTATGTATTAAGTGGTGGTGAATTACCCGCGATGAACATGATCGATGCCATAGCACGATTTGTGCCCGGTGTTTTAGGACATAATCAATCTGCTGAGCAAGATTCTTTCTCAGACGGTTTATTAGATTGTCCTCATTATACTCGGCCAGAAGTACTGATAACCTCTAACGGGGAAGAAAAGTCAGTGCCAAAAGTGCTATTAAGTGGTAATCACGAACATATAAGGCAATGGCGGCAATTACAGTCTTTAGAAAGAACATGGACTAGACGACCAGAATTATTAACTAACCTAGCTCTGACAGCAGAACAAAAGAAAATGCTTACTTCAATTAAAGAAGAAAGTAAATAAACTGCGTTGATGACTGTGAACCCTAGGAAGAAGGTATTATGAGTAAAATTATTGATATGCTCGAACAAGAGCAAATGAAAAAAGATGTACCAGCATACGCTCCAGGCGATACTGTTGTTGTACAAGTAAAAGTTACAGAAGGTGATAAATCACGTCTTCAAGCATTTGAAGGTGTTATTCTCGCTGTTAAAAACCGCGGCATCAATTCTGCATTCACTGTTCGTAAAATTTCGAACGGTGTTGGTGTAGAACGTGTATTCCAGACACATAGCCCAATCGTTGACTCAATTGAAGTCAAACGCCGCGGTGATGTACGTCAAGCGAAACTTTACTATCTTCGTGAACGTTCAGGTAAATCTGCACGTATCAAAGAGAAATTGGCAAAAAGATAATTCCTTTTTAATTAAAGAGATTACTTTAACGCTTGAAGAGAAGCTTGTGTGGTTATTCACACAAGCTTTTTTGTTTTCTGCTCGTTTGTATCTACGTTAGTTCCATTTAGGTAATGACATCCATTGTTCTTTTGTGGCTTTAGCGGTTTGGTTTTCCATCATGGTTAGCCAGTTACCATTTTTTTTGATATTTAAATCTTGAAAGTGAGCATAATAAATTGTTTCTTTTCCTAGCTTATCAACAGTGCTGTAACGATATATTCCTGATTCAAAAGAGCTAAATTGATTGACTATTCGTTTGTTAAAGCGAAATGCTAAAGTTGCATGTCCACCATCATTTTGAAGTTTTTCACCCTCTTTTTTCCATCTTATTAATGCCGACTCAATCAAGGTCGACTTGCTGGCAGTCACTAAAACCGCATCTGCATGGTAGGTATCAGCCATCATGTTGAAATCTGCTCTGTTAACTGATTTGATTAATTTAAGATACAAGTTGTCAGTACCGTAGCTCTTTTGTTCATTGGCAAGAGTAGGGTAGGAAAAAATACCTATGTAAAGTGTTACTATGATTAATACGGTGAAATGAAATGTTTTTAGCATGATTCTATTCCTTTAATTAGCTTTGTTTTACTTTATCGAGCAAACCCTTGTTGAGCAATTCTTTTTATTATTTATCTGTGAATATGAGAACTTTCGTTTAATCAATAAATGACAGCGTTGTCATTGTCATGTTTCAATGATACTGTTATTCGTTCTTAATAGTAAATTTAAAGCATAAACTAGACGTTATTCGACTTTAGTTGAGTAGGCGAAGCGATAAACTTGCTATATGATGTTGGCAAGGTCTACGACAAAATATCCTGATAGGATGAAGATACATACTTTGTCTTATCGCAAAATATAATTAAAATTATCTCAAGTTATTGATGAAGGAATAAATATGCAAGAACTACAGAGTTGCTATCCTATTTTGGAGCAAGCAAAAGTACATACTCATATAGATAGTGCAACTTATGATGCAATGTACCAACAATCTATTAAACAGCCAGAGCTGTTTTGGGCTGAGCAAGCGAATAAGTTTCTTGACTGGTATAAACCTTGGAATAGTGTCAGTGATGTTGACTTAAAAACAGCAGATATTAAGTGGTTTTCGGGTGGTAAGCTAAATGTAAGTTATAACTGCATTGATCGACATTTAACCAACAAAGCTAATGACGTAGCAATTATTTGGGAAGGTGATAACCCAAGTGAAGATGCAAAAATAACTTATCAAGAATTACACGATCATGTTTGTCGTTTTGCAAATTTATTAAAAGCGCGTGGTGTGAAAAAAGGCGATCGTGTTTGTATTTATATGCCGATGATCCCTGAAGTGGGCTATGCGATGTTAGCTTGTGCACGTATTGGTGCAGTTCATTCCGTTATTTTTGGCGGTTTTTCAACAGAAGCAATCCGCTCTCGTGTAGTTGATGCTGATTGTCAGGTAGTGATCACTGCTGACGAAAGCTTTCGAGGGGGTCGTGTAATTCCACTTAAAAGTAATGTTGATGCGGCTGTTAAAGATTGCCCTAATGTGCATTCAGTTATTGTGGTTGAACGCACCGGCGGTGACGTTGAATGGAATGATAAAATAGATATTAATTACGCTGAAGAAGTTGCTAAGTTCCCAGCAACTTGTGAGCCTGAAGTGATGGATGCTGAAGATCCGCTTTTTATTTTATACACCTCGGGTTCAACAGGAACACCAAAAGGGGTTTTACATACCTGCGGTGGGTATTCGTTATATGCGGCAATGACTCATAAATATGTTTTTGACTATAAAGATGGCGAAATTTATTGGTGTACCGCTGATGCCGGTTGGATCACTGGACACTCTTATATTTTTTATGGCCCACTAGCTAATGGTGCAACCACGCTAGTTTTTGAAGGTGTACCAACTTACCCAGATGCTGGTCGTTTTTGGCAGGTATGTGATAAACATCAAGTTAACGTGTTTTATACCGCACCTACCGCTATTCGCGCGTTAATGAGTGTTGGTGATGATTTAGTAAACCAAGCCGATTTATCATCTCTGCGTATTCTCGGTACAGTAGGAGAGCCAATTAATCCAGAAGCTTGGCATTGGTATTATGAAATTGTTGGTAAATCTAAATGTTCGATTGTTGATACTTGGTGGCAAACCGAAACTGGCGGTATTATGATCACATCATTACCTGGGGCGGTTGATATGAAGCCAGGCTGTGCAGGTAAACCTTTCTTTGGCGTACAACCTGCTTTGTTTGATAAAGACGGAAATACCCTTGAAGGTGAAAACCAAGGTTTATTAGTGATGACAGGTAGTTGGCCAGGGCAATTACGGACGGTTTATGGTGATCATGACAGATTCTATCAAACTTATTTAAGTCAATATCCGGGTAATTACTTTACTGGTGATGGTGCTAAACGTGATGAAGATGGTTTTTATTGGATCACCGGTCGTGTGGATGATGTTCTAAACGTTTCAGGTCACCGTTTAGGTACGGCTGAGATTGAAAGTGCATTAGTACTTCATCCTACTGTCGCTGAAGCTGCTGTGGTTGGTTATCCTCACGAGATTAAAGGTCAAGGCGTATATGCGTACGTCACTTTAATGAATAACGCTACAGAGTCTGAAGCGTTATTAAAAGAGTTAACTGAATTTGTTGCAAAAGAATTAGGACGCTTTGCTAAGCCTGATTATATCCAATATGCACCGGGTTTACCTAAAACTCGTTCTGGTAAAATAATGCGTCGAATTTTACGTAAAATAGCCGAAAATGAAATTGATAGCTTAGGTGATACTTCCACACTTGCTGATCCAGCAGTGGTTGATAACCTTATTGCTAATCGAATTGTTCATGGCTAAGTAATCTTCTTCAAAAAAAAGCGCCTTCTGGCGCTTTTTTTATATCTAAAAGAAATTAGGGCTATACTCATAGAAAAATCATGTGTAAGATATTCATTACGAACAAGGTAAAGAAACCTTTACAAAGTAAGTTTTTAAAATGATTACTGAAGAAACACATTATTATTACCTCCCATACTTTAGCTAGGCGTTAGCCCTAGCTCATTTATTCTATATTTAATTATACTTTTAAACCTAATCTCTACTATTAATCTCGCTGTAAAACTGGAAGCCATCATGTCAAAGCTATCGAACCAAGAACAATTACCCTCAGGGCATAAAAAAACACTTAATGATATTCATGTTAATTCTGAAGCAGTATTGATCACTCCTGATGAATTACGCACAGAGCAACCTTTATCTGAGTCAGGCAGAAGTTTTGTTAAAGCTGCGCGTCAGGTGATTTCTAATATCATTCATAAAAAAGATCATCGTTTACTAGTGATCAGTGGTCCATGCTCGGTACATGATGTTGAGTCAGCAAAAGAATATGCGCAAAAGCTCAAAGTTTTACACGATAAATATAAAGACAGTTTTTATATTGTTATGCGAGTATATTTTGAAAAACCTCGAACAACGGTAGGTTGGAAAGGATTAATTAATGACCCCCATATGGATGGTTCATTTGATGTTGAAGTGGGTTTAAGAAAAGCGAGGGAGTTGCTCATTTATTTAACTGAACTTGGTTTACCTTTAGCCACTGAAGCACTTGATCCTATTAGCCCCCAATATCTAGCAGAATTATTTAGCTGGTCGGCCATTGGTGCAAGAACAACGGAGTCACAAACTCATAGAGAAATGGCCAGTGGATTATCTATGCCTATAGGTTTTAAAAATGGCACTAATGGTAGTTTAGACGTGGCTATTAATGCTTTGCAATCAGCGGCATCATCTCATCGTTTTATGGGAATCAATCGTCAGGGACAAGTTGCACTAATCAAAACGTCTGGTAACCCTGATGGTCATGTTATTTTACGGGGCGGCAAGCAACCTAATTATGACTCAGTAAATGTAGCAATATGTGAGCAGGAGCTCAAAGCACAGAAATTAGAGCTGGGTATTGTTGTTGATTGTTCTCATGGTAATTCAAGTAAAGATTATCGTCGTCAGCCATTAGTTGCTGAGAATGTATTTAATCAAATATGTGAAGGTAATCAGTCTATTATTGGTATTATGCTAGAAAGTCACCTGTTTGCTGGTAACCAAAGCAGCAATATTGCTCGAGAGGAGTTGAAATATGGCCTTTCAGTAACGGATGCTTGTATTGATTTTACTACGACTGAGCAACTAATATCATCAGCAGCAACTAAACTCAAAGCAGTACTTGTTAACCGTGTTTGTTAACCAGACTTATTAATCATACAAAAGCCCAGTTGAAAACAGTCAAAATGGAACGATGATGAAGCAAGATGAATTTGATCAAAAGCTATTACTATTGAGAAATGAAATAGATGAGATTGATAGTGAACTAGTCGCATTACTCGCTAAGCGGCGCAGAATTACTACCAAAGTAGGTAAACTCAAAAGTGAAGTCGGCATGCCTATTTATGCACCTGACAGAGAGGCTGCCTTAATTCATCTCCGTCGAGAGCAAGCGATGGCTGCAGGCGTTTCACCCGAGCTAATAGAAGACATATTAAGGCGCTTGATGCAAGACTCATACATTAGTCAAGATGCGAGTGGCTATCGTTGTGTGAACACGGCTTGTAAAAAAGTGGTGGTTATCGGAGGGGAAGGGCAATTAGGTAAAGTTTTTGTTGATTTGTTCAAACGCTCAGACTACCAAGTTGCAACATTAGAGCAGCATGACTGGCCGCAAAGTGACCTTATTTTACAAGATGTTAGCGTCGTGATTGTTGCCGTGCCTATTCGCCTAACTTCTATGATTATTCAAAAACTTAACGTTTTACCGGCAGATTGTATTTTAGCGGATGTTACTAGTATTAAAGAATCACCTTTATATGAAATGATGAAAGTGCATCTAGGTCCTGTGGTTGGTTTGCACCCTATGTTTGGCCCTGATGTTACTGGTTTAGTGAAACAAACGATTATTGCTTGTGAAGGGCGGTATCCTGAGCAATATAATTGGCTATTGGAACAATTTCAGGTATGGGGCGCTAAAATATATCCAGTAGAAGCAGTCGCTCATGACCAAGCAATGTCAATGGTACAAGTTATGCGACATTTTTCTACTATTGCTTACGGCTATCATTTAATGACAGAAGGGGCTGATATTTCTCAACTGGTTGAAATGAGCTCGCCTATTTATCGTTTGGAGCTGATTATGGTTGGACGTTTATTTGCTCAAGATCCAATACTTTATACTGATATTATTTTTTCAAATAAAGATAATATTTCGATGATGAAACGTTTCGCATATCGTTTTCTTGAATTATTAGAAGATGTTGAAATGGCCGATAAAGAAGCATTTGTCACTATGTTTAATCAAGTTTCGGATTGGTTTGGTGATTATGCGGATATCTTTTTACAGGAAAGTAAAGCTATGCTATTAAAGGCAGATGAATTAAAAAAACATTAAATATACTTTCTTAGGATCTTTATGAAAAATGCTCTATTTCTAGGTTTACTCTTTTTATCGTTATTACAATTGTCTGCTTGTGCGAATACCATGGAGGAGCCAACATACTCACTTGGGGAAATAGCACAAAATCAGTTGTTTGCTCAGCACCAAACGTTTTCAAAAGGCTATCAGCAGTTTTCAATCACAGAAGTTGAAACTCAGCAATTAGCAAAGTGGCCAGATGACCTCATTATTGAAGTTTTTTTTGGTACTTGGTGCCATGATAGTGAGCGCGAAGTACCAAGGCTGTTGAAAGTACTAGCAAATAAACCACAAATTCAGGTGAAGTTAATTGCACTTGATTATCAAAAGTCTGATCCAAAAAGCTTAGCACAAGCGAAACAAATAAAGTTCACGCCAACATTTATTGTTTATAAAAACAACCAAGAGATTGGACGGATTATTGAACGACCAAAAAATTCATTAGTTAGTGATATCTCAGTGTTTTTGTCGAACTCATAACGAATTAATCACTCATTTAAATCGTATCTAGAATTTTTCATTCTGTTGAATAAACCTATTTATGCTTCATTTTAAAAACGTTATAAAAAAATGTAACGTTTTTCTCCTTATGATTGTCTTTAATATTAGTAGGCACAAAAAATAATAAATTCTTAATAGATAAATGGATTTTATGGGCACTGGTTTAGGTTTCAATCAAAACATTTCAGTTAGCATTATCAAACAGGCACAAGCTGGTGATATGAATGCTATTGAATGTATCTATCGAACGTATTCTGGCGCATGCTATTTTTTAGCTTTTCGCCTTTGTCGTGAAAAAGCGTTAAGTGAAGATGTTGTTCATGATGCATTTATTAATATTATTCAGAAAATTTCAGCATTGAAAGATCACGGTGTT
>Ga0209395_1000972_pt1 | contig 41234 bp, 36 predicted proteins | sample GOMGulsemesocosm_3_FD_184635 | JGI IMG/M metagenome (GOLD analysis project Ga0209395, IMG submission 184635) | Methane-oxidizing microbial communities from mesocosms in the Gulf of Mexico - GOM9D Gulf of Mexico (SPAdes) (version 2) | ecosystem: Environmental > Aquatic > Marine > Cold seeps...
TTACTCTTCTTAGTTATTTTGGTTCTTCCTTTACGTACTAATTGTTGTATCGTTGGCATACTAAATTGTTAATAATTTCGTTTTTAATTCTAATTTGTCTCTTTTTAAGAGTTTGCAAATGTACAATTTATTTCTAATTATTCAAATATCAGGGAGTTATTTTTTAGAACCTAGATAGATATATTTGTTTTTCATGAATTTCAACCTACTTTTACCGCACATATAAATCTATTTTGAATAAAAAAAGCACTCCTTATCTATATATTGTATTTTTCTGTTTTTTGTTTACTTTTAGTTACGGGCAAAAAAACTCCACTTATCAACTTATCATAAAAAGTGTTCTTGAAAGCGAGAACTCTTACCTATCTTCACTAAAATATAAAAAAGAATTCAGGACAGAAAAAAACTTAAAAAAAACAAAAGACAGCGTGTTAACGATTTTAAAAGAAAATGGATTTTACACGACCACTCAAGATAGCTTAACAAAAAACAAAAACCAATTCACCTACTTTATCAGCCTGGGCGAAAAAATCTCTTTTGCCGTTTTAAAAATAAACCCCAGAGATAGACCATTACTCGAATCCCTCAATATTAAGACAAAGAAGAATTACGTATCGCTCAGGATTGGGGATTTAAAAAAGACGATCACATTAATTATGGATGAATTAGTCAACACAGGGCAATCATTCTCAAAAGTAAATCTATCTAATGTTTCAATTTTAAATACAGAATTAACAGCAGCACTTCATATCAGTCGCAGCACAAAACGAACTATAGATAAAATGATCATTAAAGGGTACTCCGATTTTCCAGAATCATTTTTAAAACACCATTTTAACATAAAAATACACAGCACTGTAAATTCAAAATTACTAACAGAAATTTCTCACAAAACAAACCAATTAGGTTTTGCAGATGAGATAAAATCACCAGAAATTTTATTTAGCAATGACTCGACAATTATATACCTATATTTAAAGAAGAAAAAATCGAATTACTTTGATGGCCTGGCTAACTTCAATTCTGAAAATAAGAAAATTAAGTTTAGAGGGTACTTCAATTTGCATCTTACTAATACATTCAACCATGGAGAGGAGATAAATATAAATTGGAACAATAACGGAAACAACAAACAAGAGTTCAATTTAAAAAGTAGTCTCCCATATATTTTTAACACGAAATTACATTTTCAAGCTAACTTCAATCTATACCGGAACGATTCAACTTTTACAAATACAAATGTGTCGCTACAGTCTACACATTCCCTCTCCACATACTCAAAACTTGGATTACTCTATAGAAGTACAACGTCAACTAATTTAATCGAACTAACTAACGTAACAATTCAAGACTTCGATAAAAAAGAAATAGGAATACTATTCAACTACAAGAATAAATACGAATTCAACTTCCAAACTACCTTTGGAACACGAACTCACAACAACGAGCGCACAAACCAACTTCAAATAGAATTTAACGCATCGACAACATATAAAACATCAGCTACAACAGCATTATACTTAAAAAACACAACAGGCATTTTAAGTTCACCCAACTATTTCTACAATGAACTCTATCGAATCGGCGGAACAAATAGTATACGAGGATTTGATCAACAATCAATTTTTGCATCCAAATATTCATACCTAAATACCGAATTTAGACTATTCACCAAAGACAGCTCATACCTATACACAATAGGCGATTTTGGAACCTACACAAATAACGCTCAAAATACGACCATATTTGGAATTGGAATAGGGTACTCTATATCAAGGAAATACACACGAACAAACATTAGCTATAGCATGGGCAAATCTTCGAACACCAAGCTCAATTTAAACGACGCTAAATTATCAATTAAAACATTAATACTATTTTAACCACAAGCATTCAATATTAACTACTATTAAGATAAATTAACATATAACTTGCACATTTAACATAATTTTACCAAATTTGATGTAATTAATTCAAATAATTACACAAATGAAAACAAAGTTTAATGGAATATTAACGCTGTTACTGGCGTTAATGGTGCAATTCTCATTTGCACAAGAAAAGACCATCTCAGGTACAGTTTCTGACAATTCAGGAGCACTACCGGGAGTAAGTGTTGTAGTAAAAGGTACCGCTGTAGGTACTGAAACAAATTTTGATGGTAAGTATTCAATAAAAGCAAATGCGGGAGACATTCTTAGCTTTAGCTATTTAGGATACACAACTATTGAAAAAACAATTGGATCTTCTAACACGGTGAATGTAACCATGGAAGAAGACGAAAATGTATTAGATGAAGTTGTTGTTACCGCTCAAGGTATAAAAAGATCTAAGAAAAGCTTAGGGTATTCTCAACAATCGGTAAAAGGAGAGGATTTAACAAAAACTCTTGAAACAAATGTTGCAAACGCAATGGCTGGTAAAATTGCAGGGGTACAACTCGTTGGAGCACCTAGTTCTGGTTTTAAGTCTGCAAAAATCAGATTAAGAGGTAATACAAATGTTTTATACATTGTAGACAACATTAAGTTAAGTGACTTGGGGAGTATAAATACCGAAGACATAGAAAACATCTCAACATTAAAGGGATTAGCAGCAACTGCTATTTATGGTCCAGATGGGCGCAATGGAGTTGTAATTGTAACAACAAAAAGAGCTAAGAATGGTGATTCTAAAATCATTGTAAACACTGGATTTACTGTTGATAAAGTAACCAATTTAATGGATACCCAAAACGAATATGGTGGAGGTTATTCTCAAACATGGGATACGTTTAACTACAACCCTACACTACACCCAACATCATGGGCAGCTTTTGACGGTCAAAAAACACCGTATTATGCAGCAGATGAATCTTGGGGTCCAAAATTAGATGGAACACTTGTTAGACATTGGGATTCTTGGATTGAAGGTGATGATGAATTTGGTAAATTACGTGCATGGAGTGCACAACCAGACAATATCGAAAACTTCTTTAGAGTTGGGACTACGCAAAGAACTAGTTTAACCGCTTTAAAAGGAGGTGAAGGCTATAGTATCAAAGCGCAATTAACACATACGAAGAGAGAAAGTATCATGCCTAATTCAGACAGAACTACTACGCAAGCTTCATTTAACGCAACATACAATATTACAGACAAGTTTGAAGTATTTGCGAATATCAATTACCAATTAAGAAGAACAAACAATGAGCTGCAAGAAAATTACGGAAACGTATTTTCTAACATAAATCAGTGGTGGCAAAGACAAATTGATATTGACAGAGTACGAAACTATAGACGTAACGGAAAAATTGTTTCTTGGAATATTAATGGACCAACTGATACCTCTCCAAAATATTGGGATTCACCATTTTTTGATGTGTATGAAAACACAAATATGAACTCAAGAAATACGGTTTACGGTAAAGTAGGTGGTAACTATAAAATTGATGACAATTTCAGTGCTACTTTTGAAATCAGAACGCAAGCAACTACATTCGCGTCAAACAACCAAACCGGATGGGGTAACCTTGGAGGTAAAGCTGCATATGGCGAATTTGACTCTTCAAACTTTAAAGAAGAATATTTCGCAATTTTAAACTACCAAAAAAACATTAATGAAGATTTTGATGTATCTGCAAGTGTAGGAGGTGAAATTACAAACAACACCTACAGAAGTATCTCTGCAAATTCATCTGGTGGCTTAACAACCGACGGTTATTATAGTTTAAACACCTCTGTAGATAAGCCAAATTTATCTAGCTTTAAGCAGAATACTAAGAACAAAGCGATGTTTGTAAAAGCATCAGCAGGGTACAAAAACTTAATATACTTAGATGGTAGTTACAGAATGGACTGGAGTTCAACTGCAAATCCAAACAAAAATGTTGTACACACAAAGGCATTATCATCAAGTTTTATTTTCTCACAATTAATAGAAGATAAATCTATACTGTCATTTGGTAAATTTAGACTAGGAGTCTCTGAAGCACCATATTTCCCAGGAGCTTATCAATTAAGCTCTAGTTACCAAGTTGTTAATGGAGCAGGAAGTAGACCGGCATTAAATGTACCTGGAGCACTTAACAACCCTGCTTTAACAGGAGGAACAAGACAAGAAATTGAATTTGGTACTGAAATGAAATTTTTCAGCAACAGAGTTGGATTAGACTTGTCTTATTATAAAAAAACAGACAAAAACTTACCTGTTAGTTTAACTTTGGATCCAGCAACTGGAAATACCTCTGTATTTGCTAATTCTGGTCAACAAACATATAAAGGACTTGAAATAGCTATTTCAGGAACTCCTTTTGAAACTGAAAACTTCACTTGGAACACAGCGATTAACTTTGCTACTTTAGAAAGAACTGTTGATGAGTTAGCTTTAGGTATTGAGAATAATTATTTAGCTGCATATAGTTTTGCTGCAAATTACTGGGGTAACGAGTCTATGATTAACATGCAAGAAAGAGTTGGTCAGCAATGGGGTGCTATTTATGGTAAACGTATTAAAAGAAATGATGCAGGAAAAGTATACATCAACCCGAACGGAACATATGTTAAAGAAGAAGCTCAATATTTAGGAAATCATTTACCTGATTTTACAGGAGGTTTCACAAATAATTTCAGATACAAAAACTTTAGTCTTTCTTTAGGAATTGATTTTCAAAAAGGAGGTAAATTCTTCTCAATGACTGATATGTTTGGGAAAGCTTCTGGAAACCATATTAGCACAGTAGGAAACAATGCATTAGGAAACCCTGTTAGAGATCCTTTATTAGATGCTTCAGGAAACCCTGCAGCAGGTGCAGCAATTTTAGTGAGCAATACCGGTGCAGCATCAGGAGGTAAATTAATTAACGGAGTTGACCCTACAACAGGTAATGACGTTTCTTATTATGTAGATTTAAATTCAGACGGATGGAATAAATTCGCAATTGGAGATGAATTTTTATATGATTCTTCATATATAAAATTAAGAACCGTTGCTGTTTCATACAACTTCCCGAAAGCCTTTTTAACTAAATTAGGAATTCAGGATGCCAAAATTGGAGTATACGCAAACAATGTTTGGTTAATTTACTCTAAAGTACCTTATTTAGATCCTTCTGAATTAGAATCACCTAACTCAGCAGGAAATGGTGGGCATAGCTTTATTGAAGGTGGTCAAGCACCAGGTTCTAAATCTTTCGGTTTAAATTTAAATTTCACATTTTAATAAAAAAATATAGAAAAAATGAAACATTTTTTAAAAATAAGTTTTATTGTCATCACTATAATTTCTATTGCTTCTTGTGATAGTGTAGATTTTGGCGATACAAATACAAACCCAAACAATCCAAGTGTTGGATCAACGGCAACCTTAATGACAGGTGCACAGAAATATATTGGACACAATTATGCAACATCACCCACTCCTAATTTATATGTTCAGTACTTAGCGAACGGGGATTATGATGATCAGTCTAGATATTTATCATTTAACTTTAGTTATAATACTGAATACGCAACAGTTCTAAGAAACATAAAAGAAGTAATTGACTTATGTGACGGAGAAAGTACAAAATCTGCTGCAGGTGCAAATGGTTCTGTAAACAACCAAAAAGCCGTTGCCAAAATTATGAGAGCATACATGTTCTGGACAATGACCGATAGATGGGGAATGCTACCTTACTCTGAAGCGATACAAGGAATTGAAAATTCTTTTCCGAAATTCGATTCACAAGAAAACATCTACACAGGATGTTTTACTGAGATTGATGAAGCGCTTGCTATGATAGATTCAGGAAACGGACCTACAGGTGATATTATCTTTGACGGTAGTATGACTAAATGGACGCAATTTGCAAATACATTACGCGTTGTAATGGCTTTAAGAATTTCAAGAAAAGTACCTGCTTCAACAGGTTATGCAGCAGCAGAATTTAACAAAGGTATTGCTGGATCTATATCTTCTAATTCAGAAAATCTTTCTTTTTCATTCTTAACAGAAGATTCAAATGACAACCCATGGGAAGATCGTTTTGAAAGCAGAAAGGATTATGTACTTGCTGATACTTTTGTAGATGCTTTGATTGGTACAGGAACTAACGTTGCTCCTGAAGACCCAAGATTAGCAAAATACGGAGAACTATCTTCTACAAGTTTGGTGTATGTTGGAGGTGTATATGGAGAAACTAACAACACAGCTAACTTCTCATTTATTACCGATAACATTATCAACAGTACAACAGCACCAGCGATGCTATTTACCTATTCACAAGTTGCTTTTGCCAAAGCAGAAGCGGTAACTTTAGGTTGGTACGCAGGGAGCGCTAGCGCATTTTACGACACCGCAATTCAAGCATCAATGGATCAATGGGGCGTTGACGGTACAGACGCAGCTACTTATATCGCAGGGCATCCATATGCAAGTGTAACAGACATCGCTCAACAAAAATGGGTATCAATGTTTTTACAAGGATATGAATCTTGGGCAGAATGGAGAAGATACGAAGCCAGTGGAGTTGCTCCAACATTAAAAAGCTTAACAAACGCTATTAATGGTACGGGTATACCACAAAGGCATGCCTACCCAGGTAGTGCACCTACTCTTAATGAAGCTGCTTATAATGCAGCAGTTACAGCACAAGGAGCTGATGATTTGGATACCAAATTATGGTGGGCTAATTAAAAAGAGTATTATTTTATTTGAATTCAAGAGGCTGTTACTTAGTAACAGTCTCTTTTTTTATACCCTTAAAACACTAGGTCTATAGATCAAATAATACAACAAACGGTGTAAATTATATCAGACCGTTTAACATTAAATTAACTTTTTTATGATTTTTTTTGTTAAAATAATAGGAACTTTAAGTTTATTTTAAGATTTTTGACGTAATTAATTCAAATAATTATACAATGAAAACAAAGTTTAATGGAATTTTGACGCTGTTAATGGCGTTGGTCGTGCAAATCTCGTTTGCACAAGAGAAGACTATTTCAGGTACTGTTTCTGATGATTCAGGAAGTTTACCAGGAGTAAGTGTTATAATTAAGGGTACCGCAATAGGTACTGAAACTGATTTTGATGGGAAGTATACCATTAAAGCCAATACAGGTGATGTATTAAGCTTTAGTTATTTAGGATATACGACTACAGACAAGACTGTTGGTGCTTCAAGTACTATTAATGTTACAATGAAAGAAGACGCTAATGTTCTTGACGAAATTGTAGTAACTGGTGTTGCTGGTGCAACTTCTAGAAAAAAACTATCTGTAACTGTAGCAAAAGTGTCTGCTAAAGAATTAGAAGACATGCCAACAACATCTGCTGCTTCTGCACTTCAAGGAAAAGTTCCTGGGGTAACAGTAACAAATTTTGGACAACCAGGTGGGGGTGCAACAATTTTATTAAGAGGGTCTACCAATCTATTTGGTTCTCAAGAGCCTTTAGTATTAGTTGATGGTGTAATTGTAGAAAATGGATTACAGGATTTAAATACTGATGATATCGAATCTTTTGAAGTTGTAAAAGGAGCATCTGCTTCTGCACTTTATGGTTCAAGAGCCGGTAACGGAGTAATTGTAATCACAACTAAAAGAGGTAAATCTGGGAAAATTTCAGTTACATTTAAAAATGAATTAGGTTTTTCTGAATTATCAAACCAAGTTGAATTGAGTAATTCTCACAATTATGACTTGGCTTCTGACTGGACATCTGCTCAAGGTACTTACACTAAATATGCTGGTGTTACGTATCCTTCAGATTACAACGGATCTAACTATCAACAAGTATCTGGTGGTAGAGTTTCATCTGCTGATGAATACACTGACAATCCTTTTGGAGTTTATTACGACAATCAAAAATTATTCTTTAGAACAGGAATTGACAGAACTTTATATACCTCTCTTTCTACTTCAACAGATCAGACAAATATTTATTTCTCTGCTGAAAACCAAAAAAATGAAGGAATTTACAGAGATACTGAAGGGTATGAAAGAAATGCTGCTAGATTAAACATTGAATTTAGAGTAAACGATTGGTTAAAAGTTTCTGCGAAAACAAACTTTATCAAAAGAGTAAACAAATCACCAGAAGGAGGATCTTTGTTTAGCTTGACTTTAGCGGAGCCAGATGTTAACTTATTCGCAGCGAATCCTGATGGACAACCATATCAATATGTTCCAAATGTATGGGCCTCAAATGTAACAAATCCACTTTATACATTGTATAAATCTCAACCTGTAGCACTTACAAATACATTTTTAGGTGCCTATTCTGTTAATATTAAATTTACAGATTGGTTGAATTTTGATGCAGAATACACTTTAGAATCTGCTAACGGTCGTTACCAAAGTTTCAACCCTACAGACCGTTACACAACAGGAGGATCACAAGCTGATTTGTATGCTCAATATGGGAATGGATCTCTATCTAAAAACTCTTGGTTTAATTTATCACAAAAAGCACAATTTACTTTCAATCTTCAAAAATCTTGGGAAGACTTAACGGTAAAAGGTCGATTAAGTTATTTATTAGAGGACAGTCACTGGGAACGTTTTGACGCTTCAGGTTCTAACTTAATTTATCAAGGAGTTGTATCTTTAGATAATTTTGATGCAGCAAACTCAAGAACATCATCTAGTTATAATGATCAAAGAGCTAAAAATGCATTTATTATCTTAGGATTAGATTATAAAGACAGATATATCTTTGATGCAATGTACAGAACGGATGGATCTTCATTATTCGGTGAAAATCATAGATGGAATAACTATTACCGTGTATCTGGAGCTTACAGAATCTCAAAAGATATTGAGATCCCTAACGTACAAGAATTAAAAGTACATGCAGCATTAGGTACTGCAGGACAAAGACCAGGGTTTAGCTGGCAATATGACAGAATTAACGTAGCAAGTGGTAATTTATCTACGAATAGAACACAAGCAAATCCTGATTTACTACCATCAGAAACTACTGAATTTGAAGTAGGGGTGTCGGGTAGATTTTTCAATAGATTTAACTTTGAAGCATTGTATTCTACTGCAGAAACAGACAATCAGTTTATGTTAGTTGACCTTTTTGCTCCAGCAAACAATGGACAAAACAACAAATGGGACAATATTGGTAGTGTTGAATTCAAAACGATTGAATTATCTTTAGGAGCTGAAATAATGAAATCAAACGATTTTACTTGGAATATGAATTTCGCTTTTTCTACAACCACTAATGAAATTACACAATTAGACGTTGACCCAATTAAAATAGGACCATCAAGCGCTTTTAGAATTCAAGAAGGAATTCAGTTTGGTACTATGTTTGGAAGAAAATTTGTTACAAATCTTGATCAAATGAATGCGCAATTGCCAAGTGGTAAGACCATTGGAGAGTATTCAGTTAATGCAGACGGAGTTGTTGTTGAAACCGCTAATGTTGGGTCACCTACAGAAGCTGCAATTATTTTACAAGATGCAACAGGAGCAGCTGCTTATGAAGAAATTGGAAATCAAACACCAGATTTCACTTTAGGAATCTCTAACACTTTGAAATATAAAAACTTTAATTTATATATGTTGTTAGACATTAAAAGTGGTGGTGATATCTACAATCAAAACGGACAATGGTTGACAAGAGATAACAGACATGCAATGGTAGATCAAGCTGGTAAAGCAGATGCTGACAAGAAAACGTTTAGTTATTACCAAAGTTTGTATGATGTAAACCAAGTAAACCAATTTTGGGTAGAAGACGGATCTTATGCAAAATTAAGAGAGGCTTCTTTATTTTACACATTTACAAAAGACAAACTTCAAGGAGTTGCTAATGGATTCTTTGATTCAATTAAGATTGGTGTAACTGGTAAAAATTTATTTACTATTACTGACTATTCTGGGTTTGATCCTGAAGTTCAATCATATAGTAGTTTTACTCAACAATATTATGCTGTAGATAGTCAATCGTATCCAGTATATAAAAGTTACAGCCTTTCATTAACGGTTAAATTTTAAATAACAAAAACATGAAAAACACAAAATATTTATTTTTAGTATTATTTTTATCTTTCGCGGTTACTTCGTGTGAAGATTTCAGCACCGACTTAAGTGTTGATAACGTAGAGGACCCTACTAGTGGTCAGCTTGGAACTGAAGCGACTGCTTCAAAATTATTCCAAAACTGGTATAACAGTGCAAATGCCTACCGTAGCCCGTCATTAATGTTGGGAACGATGTCTGACATGCATTCTTGTTCTTGGGGTAATGGAGGAATGAGAGATGCTTCTAGTGAGCCTAGAATTGAATGGAACAACGATGCAGCCTATTCTTACCAGGATTGGACAAATAGATTTTTTAACTCTATGCATGTTATTCTTGCAGATGCTAATGGAATTATGTCAAGTCTAGACAATGGAGCTACTTTTACTGACAACAACATGATTGCTACCATTGCAAAAATGTCTCAGGGATTGTCTGTTGGGTACTTAGCTTTAAATTTTGATAGAGTATGGTTGTCTGATGAATCAGGAACTATTAATGACGGTAATGCCGTTCCATATCAAGATGCAATTGCTTTTGCTATTACTAAATTAAATGAAGCAATCGCAATCGCTGATGCCAATACATTTACTGTAGATGCTACCTATTTTGCAGGGAAGTCAATGACAAATACTGAATTATCTAAACTTTTAAACTCATTTGCAGCAAGAATTCTTACAAATAGTGTTCGTAATTCTACACAAAGAGATGCGTTAGATTGGGGTGCTATAAACACTTATGCTACTAATGGACTTACAACTGATTTTACTATCACAGGTGATGGATGGAATGACTGGGTTAGTGAATGGCCTTTATATAGCTTTTTCCCTGGATGGGGTAGAGTTGACATGAGAGTTATCAACTTGATGGATCCTAACACTATTTCATACTGGGTTAGTACCAATACAGTTGCAGCACAATCTACAAGTGTAGATGCTCGTTTACTTAGTGACTTTGAATATTTAAATGGACAAGCTTTTATTTCTAGTAGAGGTCTTTATCACTATTCTTCTTACAGACACTCAAGATATGACTCGTATATAGCGGCTTCTTACGAAGGTGAATTCCCTGAAATTATGTCAGCAGAAATTTCTTTATACAAAGCAGAAGCTTTATTAAGAACTGGAGACTTAGCAGGTGCAGCAGCAGTATTAAACGCAGCTTCGAACCCTAGAAAATCTAGAGGTAATTTAGCTGATGTTGCAGCAAATGCAACTGATATCGCAGCAGCAATTCACTATGAAAGATCTATTGAAATTTTATCAACAGGATCTGGACTTTCATTTTACGAAATGAGAAGAGAGAATTTATTACAAGCAGGAACACCTTTACATTTCCCTGTTCCAGGGAAACAGTTACAAGCTGCTAAAATTGATACATACTCATTTGGTGGTACTACAGGTACTGCAGGTGAAGATTACTCAATTGCAGGATGGAGATAACCACTGCTAATTAAACTTTTTTTAAAACCACCTCAAATGAGGTGGTTTTTTTTTTTATAAGTACCTTTGCAACATGGAAAATAAAACAACTGTAATTTTTGGTATTAGAGCTATAATTGAAGCAATAAACAGTGGAAGTACTATTAGTAAAGTATATCTCCAAAAAGAATTAAAAGGAAGTTTGTTTTCAGAATTAAACAAATTAATTAAGCAAGAAGGCATTACAACTAGCATGGTGCCTATTGAAAAATTAGATCGCTTGTCTAAACAAGGCAATCATCAAGGTGCAGTCGCACAAATTTCTCCTGTTGAGTTTTATGATTTAGATGAATTGATCCAAGAAACTTTAGATAAAAAACAAGTTCCACTATTTTTATTGTTAGACCAACTTTCTGATGTACGAAATTTTGGTGCTATTATTAGAACAGCTGAGTGTACCGGTGTAAACGGTATAATTGTACAAAAAAACGGAAGCGCCCCTGTAAACGCAGAAACAATTAAAACTTCTGCAGGTGCCGCTTTTAAAGTTCCAATTTGTAAAGTAGATCACATAAAAGACGCCTTATACATATTGCAGGCATCAGATATAAAAACGGTAGCTGCAACAGAAAAAACAGAGGCCTCAATTTTTGACATAGACTTCAATCAACCTATTGCAATTATTATGGGTTCAGAACACAGAGGTGTCAATCCTTCTGTTTTAAAAATGGTTGATTACAAAGCGAAATTACCATTATTAGGTGCTATTGAATCGCTGAATGTTTCTGTGGCTTGTGGAGCATTTTTATATGAAACTGTGAGGCAACGAATGAGTTCTAGCAGCTTGTAGAAAAAGCATAGCTATACCTTATCTGCTACGTTTAATTCTTCATTTTTAACATCTTCCTTTTCTGTTGGAGGATTAAAATTCCCGTTTTCATCAAAAAGCATGTCAAATTCGGTTTCTGTAAATTGATATTTTTCTTTTACAATACCTTTGTTTTTATAAATTAAGGCAAATACAAACCCCACAATAAATCCAGACAAATGACCCTCCCAAGAAACGCCTTCTTTTATTGGTAGTACATACCAAATCATACTTCCATATAAAAAAATAACGATTAAAGACACAGCAACTAATTGGAATTGTCTTTTAATGATACCACTAAAAAAAACAAAACTAAAAAGCAAATACACAATGCCACTTGCTCCAATATGATATGCTTCTCTTGCAATTACCCAAGTTAAAAGCCCTGTCAATAGGCCACCAATAAAAAGGATGTTTAGATATACTTTTTGATAAAAGTATATTAAGGCTGATAACAACACTGCTAAGGGAACTGAATTATTAAATAGATGACTTACACCACTATGGATAAAAGGAGAGAAAATAACCCCTTTTAAACCTGTCAATTTTCTAGGCAATACTCCAAATTTCGTAAAATTTAAACCAAAATGAATTTCAATCCAATATACAAACCAGATTGTAAAAACAAACAGGATTGGAAGGCTAATAATTTTATTCGAAAATTGAATCGTGTTATTTGTTTTCATCAGATTAAAAATAACAAAAATTTAGCCAAAAGCATTTTACTGAAAATCTGTCATAAAACTTTACTATTTTTACCACATGAATGAACCTTTAGCAGAACGTATTAGACCCAAAAAATTGGAAGACTATATCAGTCAACAACATTTAGTTGGAGAACACGGAATTTTAACAAATCACATCAAAAAAGGAATCATCCCTTCATTAATCCTTTGGGGCCCTCCTGGGATTGGAAAAACAACATTAGCAAATATTATTGCCAAAGAATCTGGAAGACCATTTTATACCCTTAGCGCAATTAGTTCTGGGGTAAAAGATGTAAGAGAAGTAATTGAAAAAGCAAAAAATAGTGGCGGTTTGTTTTCTACAAAAAACCCCATATTATTTATTGATGAAATTCATCGATTTAGCAAATCTCAACAAGATTCTTTACTAGGTGCCGTAGAAAAAGGCTGGGTTACATTGATTGGTGCTACCACAGAAAATCCAAGTTTTGAAGTTATCCCCGCTTTACTATCACGTTGTCAAGTATATATTTTAAATTCTTTTGACAAGGAAGATTTAGTCGCTCTACTAGATAGAGCCATTCAAAAGGATGCCATTATTTCTACTCGTACAATTGAACTCATAGAAACAGATGCACTATTAAGAGTATCTGGAGGAGATGCTAGAAAATTGTTGAATGTTTTTGAATTGCTTGTCAATTCAGAAAATGACCCAGTAAAAATCACCAATGATTTTGTGTTAGAAAAAGTGCAAAAAAACACGGTTCATTATGACAAAACCGGAGAGCAACATTACGATATCATTTCTGCTTTTATTAAATCAATTCGAGGAAGCGATCCAAATGGGGCCGTTTATTGGTTGGCAAGAATGATTGAAGGTGGAGAAGACGTAAAGTTTATCGCTAGAAGACTCCTTATTTCTGCTTCTGAAGATATTGGAAATGCAAACCCAACAGCTTTAATTTTAGCGACCAATACATTTCAAGCTGTTTCTGTTATTGGACATCCAGAATCTAGAATTATTCTAAGTCAATGTGCTATTTATCTAGCCAACTCACCTAAAAGTAATGCCTCATACGAAGCCATTGGCAATGCTCAACAGGCGGTAAGAAACACAGGTGACTTATCGGTTCCATTACATCTAAGAAATGCACCAACAAAATTAATGAAGGACCTAGACTATGGAAAAAATTATGAATATTCTCATCGCTTTGAAAACAATTTTTCCGCACAAGAGTACCTGCCTGAAGACCTAACAAATACACGATTTTATAACCCGGGAAATAACACGAGAGAAAATGCTTTTAGACACTCCTTAAAAGCGCTTTGGAAAGATAAGTACAAGTACTAAAATTTAATTTTTAGTACTTTTTGAATCAATTCACCGTTTTCATAAAACTCTGCGATCCATTTAGATTTTTTTAAATATAAAATTCCCTTTTTCTCCTTAAGAATAAATAAATCTTTGGTGCTTGTATACAGTAGAGTATAAACAACTTTTGGAATGGCATTAACTAGTTTATATCCATTTGATATAGGTTCTGCATTGAGGGTAGTTTCATTTTGATTACCTGCTCCATTAATAGAGTCAGAATTCTTAGCAAGCAGCTCTTTTTTAGAAGCTTTAGCAATTGAATCAAGGTTGCCTACCAATAATGGTTCCTTCTTATACTCTTGTATTTTAACATCTTTAAAAGCTTCTCTGATTGCCTGATGATAGGCAGGCTTATATTCTTTTTTTCTACTTTTACCAACTTTTGATGTATAAACAACCACACCATTACAATCTCTAAATTCAACAACATTCTTCGTCACAAATGATCCTGATGAACTTAAAATATTTACAAAAAGAATGGCACACCTATTTTCGTAAATCCCTTTCGGCAAGCTATCTGTACTTAAAAAAGCATCAAATCCTTTTTTTCTTAACAAAAACTTCGTTAACGAACTCGTCTGATACATGTCAGACTTTTTTAAAAAATCAAATTTAGCCGATACAATTGCATATTGATAACTATTTAGGCTCTTTTGAGAAAAAGCTGAAACATAAAAAAGCAAAAAAAGAACATAAAATAAATTCTTCATACTAATCAAATATTAAGTTAAACCCAAATTGCACAGAAGCCGTAGTTGCTCCTGTTAAATTTGAAAATTTTAAAATATTCCCAAACATTCCATACATTTGAAAAATCCCCATTTGTGTTGAGACCCCTACTCCAACATTAGATTTTGAAAAATCATCCATGGTGTATGTAAACTTTACATGAAAATTCTCAGCTATACTTTTCTCTAAAAAGGCAGTTGCTGCTATTTGAGTGCTCAAGGGTCTTGTAATTGCAAATAATTGCAAGCCAACTGAATTGTTATAATATTCTTTATAGGTTACATCATAGCATTCTTTATTCGTCCTAGCCCTTCCAAAACTATACCTCACAGCTCCGTTTAATTTAATGGGTCTCCAGACAATATATGAATCTGCATTTGTCTTTCTTGGCACATTTGCCTTAAAATCACTATCCAGCTGTGACCAATAATCCGTATTCGTTGAATCATACAATAAGTTTACACCATCAAACTCATGATTTCCAGTAATTGACAAATTTCTATTATTTTTTGAATAACTAACAAAACCAACATCTAAAATACTTCCTGTAAATTCTATTTGTGGCGAATAATGATATGTAAAACCAACATCTACCCCAACACCAATATTCTTACTTAAAAGAGTATTTCCTAGCACGTCTTTAAGTCCAACATTTAAATTTTCATCTGCATCAAAAAAACCAGAAGAATTGGATGTAATGTTAACATTAGTTACGTTATGTCTATACACATTATTTACCCCCTGTTCTGTACTAAAAGTTCCTGCATTATTTTTTGATGAAATGTGTAAACTACCAGAATACAATTTAAACCTTCCTCCTACATTTAACTTTTTATTCATTTTATAAGACAAACCGGCATGGATCACCCCTAGCATTTCTCCTCTAAACTTTAAATCTGAAAAATGAACAGTTTTATTAATAAATGGTTGATTCCCGTAATACAACAACTCCACAATATCTTTAGGGTAATATCCAATAAAGTCAACTTCTTGGTACATTCCGAAACTCAAATATGTCTTTTCATCCAAACGGTACCCTCCATTTAAAATATCAATTTTCGCGTTAAAGCTCAAAAAACTCCTATTGGTAAGTTTGTTTGATAAGTTTTCAAATTTTGTATTAAATGTTGTATTATCTTTTAAAAACAAATCTGAGAGTGCTCCTCCAGAAGCTCCTATATTCAAAGACAAACCAGATAACCCAGGGATTCCTCCATGGTATCTATAGTTTGTTTCTGCACCAGGGTTAACCATTAACGTATTTGGCATCTCTGCAAACCCATATAAGATTTGCTTATTTTGCGAGTAGACAAAGCTACTTAACAACAATCCAAAAACAACGAGTATTTGTTTTATTGACATTTTTATGTTTTTAGATAAAAGATTCCTGAAGACTTAAACTCTAGTTTTTGTTCGATATTTGGATCCAGAACGGAGCCATCTGAACTTGGTGACAATTCTATTGAAACTCTAATTTTCGTAGACCGTAAAAACTGTTCATTTCCCGAAATAGTTATCGTTTCTTTTTGCGTAAAATTAGGATTGTTTTCAGCAACAATTATGGGATCAAACGCGTGTGTTTCAATATTATTCTCATCTAAAAACGTGATATTTACAGTAAATTCTCTATCAAATTGATTATTGACTTCAATATTCAATTCAGTCTCGATAAGATTGTCTTTAACAAATTTACTTCTTAGAATTGTAAACCCACTGGTATCATCTATTGGAGTAACTACTTCAACTGAATTTATAAGATCAAAAAAATCAACTTGATTTAATGTAAAATACACCAATGATGATTCAAAAATTGGTTTGGCAGAAAAATCTTCTATTTGACTAAAATCCAAATGTTTCACACATGAAGATAACATCAAAATGAAGATTAAAAACAAAGGGGTACTTTTTAATTTCTTCATGTACTTAAATATTCATTAATTTCAACGAATAGCGGCTAAAGATATTGCTTTATTTCTAAAAGACTAGAAACTGATATGTATTTTTTTTGTTCAAATTTCTCATCATTCAAATTAAAGTGTATGCTAGTGATTCCACAATTCAAAGCACCAATTATATCCGCTTCTAGATTATCTCCAACCATAACACAATTCTCGGGCATAGCACCAACTTTTTCTAACGCATAATTAAAGACTCTTGGGTTTGGTTTTTTAACACCTACTGATTCTGAAGTAATTATTTCATCAAAATACTTTATAATTCCAGATTTCTCTAATTTCAATTGCTGAACTTCTTCAAACCCATTTGTAATAATATGCAAGGTGTATTTTTGAGCTAAATAATCCAACAACTCAACAACACCATCAAACAAATAATTATTAGTTGGCAAAAGAGCTATATAATCTTGGGATAATTGGTGTATTAATTTGTCAGAGACAGCAAAACTTAACGCGTCAAATGTATCTTTTAACCGCCCATAACGCAGCGCCTCTTTAGTTACTTTCTCCTCTCTATATCGTTTCCAATAGTCAAAATTAATTGGCGAATAAACAGCAAGAAAGTCCTCTAATTCTATGTGTATTTTATACCTGCTGAATAGTTCTTTAAATGTAAGGTTCGAATTCTTTTCAAAATCCCATAATGTATGATCTAAGTCAAAAAATATATGTTTAAATTCCATTCCATAAAAATATAAATATAATCCAAACCTTAAAATTCTTTTAAGTCTTTATATTTGTATTTAAAGTTTCACTTTTTTGACTAAAAAACTACACATACTTTTTCTCTGCAGTTGGTACCCTTCTAAGGTACTTCCGACAAATGGTGATTTTATTCTACGGCATGCGAAAACGGTTAGTTTACAGCACAAGGTTTCTGTTCTACATATCATTTCAGATACACGTATTTACAAATCAAAAATTAAAATTAATACATTACACAATGTACATACATATATCGGATACATACCACACACCTCTAATCCTATTTTAAAGTCCATTCGTTTTTTTATAATGTATAAGCGATTATTAAAGATGATTGAACGTTTTGACCTTATACACTTAAATGTCATATTCCCATTTGGTTTGTTTGCGCTGCAACAAAAAGCACTAAGAAAGATACCGTATATTATTTCTGAACATTGGACGGGCTATTTTTCACCTCAAAATCAAAAAATTTCCTTTCTTCAGAAAGTTCTATCAAAAAAAATAACACAAAACGCCGCTTTCGTCTGTCCAGTTAGTGGTGCATTAAAAATAGCAATGCAAGCCTTTGGGCTGAAAGGGAATTATAAACCTATTGGAAATGTAATTGACACTACAACTTTTTTTCAAAAGCATGAGAAAGAATCTCAATTTACAATTATTCATATCTCTAGTTTAAATGACACTCAAAAAAATATTTCTGGCATGCTAAACACAGCAAAGAAACTAGAAAACAGTATTGGAAATTTTACTTGGAAATTCATAGGAGGTTTATCTAGAGATTATGACCAATTGATTGGCAAACTAAAGTTTCATACAGCTGATATTCAATTTATAGACCATGTACCACAAAAAGAACTTTCTACTCATTTGCAAAAAGCACATGTTTGTGTGTCATTTAGCAACTATGAAACTTTTGGAGTAACATTAGCTGAAGCCATTGCAAGTGGAACGTATGTTATTTCAACAAGTACCGGAATATTAAATGAGATATCTAAAAAAGCGTATTTCTCCATTATTCCTGTAAAAGATGAAAATGCGTTGCTGAATGAAATTGTACATCAAAAGAACAAAGCTCAACGTTTAGATTCAAATGAAATGAATTCATCAATTAAAGAAATGTTTAGCCCTCAAGTTATTGTTGAAAAATTTTCATCCCTATATTATAAAAGCATACAAAACATTCCTTGAAACTCTTAACTTCATACATACAAAACTTTAATGCTAGAGCAGGGAATCATATACTTTCGGCTTCAATAATAGCGAGAACGCTTTCATTTATAGCTTCTTGGATAGCCTTACAATTAATTCCTAATAAAGAACTTGGAATTGTGTTGTTCGCATACAATATTATTGTATTTATAATCCCAATTGGAGGTTTTGGACTACAGCAAAGTTTATTACGCTATGGCTCATTATTAACTACTAACGAAGAAAAAAACAACTTATTTAGATATACCTTTTTTAAAGGAATTTGGACTACACTTGTCTTAATTGCGATCACAATTATTACAAGTTTGTTTTTCGATTTCCAATTCAAAAACACGCACTATTATTTAATGTTCTTAGCAATAGCTCTGCTACCAATGTACCTGTTCGAATTAATTAAAATTCAATTTAGACTACAGCATAAAAACAAAATTTTCGCTTCAACGGACATTGTTTTCACTTCTATATTAACCATAAGTATTTTAGTTTTAAGCTACTATTATCAAGAAAAAGGATACGCTTTAGCATTGGTATTAACCCCTACACTTTCGGTTATTATTTATTATAATAAAATTAAAGCAAGCTTTAAAAACTATAAAAAACCAACTATTATTGACAAGAGCTTTTGGAGTTACGGCCTATTTGCAAGCTTATCAAATGTGGTAACTCAATTACTTTTTGTAGTCGATATTTTATTGATAGGCTATGTATTAAACGATCCTGAAATGGTAACTAATTACAAATACATTTCTTTGATTCCGTTAAGTTTATTGTTTTTACCTAGGGCTTTTATGAATGCTGATTTTGTTGCTTTTACCGAAAAAATTAATGATAAAAACTACATTCTAAAATACATAAAAAGCTATGTATTACTATTTTCTATAATAAGTTTACTCATTTGCTTGTTTTTTCATAGCACTGCTACATTTATTTTAGCCTTTTTTGATGCGGAGTTTACCCAGTTTAAAAGTTCCTTTATGATTTTAATTTTGGGAATTTGTGGTATTTTAATTTTTAGAGGTTTATTTGGCAACTTACTTTCGTCTATTGGGAAAGCGCATATCAATTTCTACATTACCAGTACAGCGCTCATCATTAACATGATTAGTAATTACTTTTTAATTCCAAAATATGGAATTGCTGGTGCTGCTATCACCTCAGCATCTCTAATGTGGATTACAGGAATTGCCTCAACAATTATTTTCTGGAAACTTTATAACAATCGCTTTTTAAGCAAAGAATAAGTTTCAATTTCCGCACCAAAACTTTTAAAAAAAGAAGCGATACTCGGAGTCATTGAGCCTTCAAAATCTAACATTTTTTTAGAATTAGAATGCTCTTGAATAATAGCATTCAATAAGAAACTCCCCACTTGCAATTCTTTTCCTTTTTGTGAGATTGCTGAAAACAGATACACAACACGCTTAGTATCTAAAAGAAAAACAGCCCCACCAATCAATTTATTCTCTTTCTTAACCCCCATAATAATTGCTTGATTTCTCTTTTTAGCCACTTCAACTAGCTTCCTTAATTTTTGATATTCTTTTTCTGAAACTTCTTTAAACGAATAATTTTCTTTAGATAAAATCAACACCTCTTTAAACGCAACCTCTTCAATAATCAACTCCTTTTTCATCCCTTGTTGAATGGCATGTTTACGCCCTTTAGAAAACCGTTTATACAAGACATTATAATTTTCATTTAAGTCTAAAATGAAATTATTTTTTATTTCTATTTTATCATTAAAAAAATGATTTCCTGAATTAAACTGTAATGCTATTTTTAAAAAAAACTTCGGAATGTTACTTATAAATTGCTCAATAGATTCAGTTGGTATATTCTCTTTTGAAAACACACCCAATTGTTGGGTGAAAAAGGGTTGGGAAATATACTGAATCATAAAACGTCTGCACCTAGGCAAAGGCATTACTGCCTGGTAATCATTTAATACCAAAACACTCCAACTATCTGCAACAATATCTAAATACCAAGTATAGGCATAAATTCTACTTTGCAATGAAGCAGAGATACACGCATTGTATTTATCGTCATCTAATTGATTTCTTTTTACATATTGAATCATTGTTTAATCAGTTGCTATTTTCAGCATAGATTCGTACACCTTGCTCCAACCTTTCCATCTTAGATAATTACTAGAACTTTCGTTATGAAACAACGTAACAAAAGTTCCGTTTACAGCTTTTACTTCATTTTTAAGTTCTCTAATTTTACCTAAAGACTGCCTTGGGGTTAACTCCATATAATCGTTTAAAGTAGTGTCCATTAAAGCAAAAGGGACAATTTTTAAAGGCGTTTGAATTTCAAAATCCAAATCATAAAAATAAAAAGGAGTACATGTACTTGCCCTAAATCCAACATGACTTGCATATCCCATAGAATAGTCTTCTTTTATTTCCAAATCAATTAAATTCTGATACGTTTCTGGCAAACTAAATCGCAAATAATGCTGTCTAGATTTTACCATTGGCGTATTGGTTATGGCTTCCAATCTTTCTTTTTCTTTCTTTAACAAAACTTCATCTTTCATCGAAAAATATGATGGATGTAAACCTATTACTGCATAATCACTAATGGATTTTATCAACAACCTAAATTTATTTTTAGCTGCAGAAACGTTTGTATCAAAAGTGGTGTAATCTGCAACTAAGAAAAAGAATATGGTATCTATCTTATATTGTTTTTTCAAGTTTAAAATAGCTCTAAACGTATTGTACGGATCTTTTTTTATGTTCGTGACAATAATAAACCGATCCCAAAAAGTCATTAACTTCAATCCGAAAAAGTCTTTTATAAACCCGCCAAAAGTTCGTATTAAACTTTTATATTTATAGGCATACGCATTATCCACATCAATTGTAGAAATGTATGTGTATGCTCTGGTTTTATATTCGTAGTCTGGAAATTTTTCTTGTAATTTCTCTAATAGTTTATATGCCCAAATATCAATAACAGGTTTTTCTAAAAACCGATATTTAAAAGCCAAACTTTGCTCTGCAGTAAAACGCTCATGAATATCTCTAACATGCGGTAAATATTCTTCATACCTACTTAACAGAAAAAAACTTGCAGCGAAAACATCAAATGGAAGCACAGATTTAGATCCTGCATTAAAAAAACAAGGCACCTCTTCATGTTTAAAAATATTGATCTCCAAATCATTCACTCCCTGATCAAAAAGCAATTCATTACTTCTAATGAAAAACTCTTTACCCAATGGCGCTTTAGAATAGGTCATTTTTAATCCATTGTGAGCAATAAACTCTTCAATGGTGGTTGTAAACTTTACAGGAATTAGTAAAATTCTAGTAAAAACATGTTTAAAAACATATCTCAACCTTGGTGTAATTTTATGTGTGTATACGAGTATCAATAATTTATATTAAAGTATTCCATTATCTGCAAAGCTAAAATAATCTTTTTGGGTGATAATTAAATGATCTAATAATTTTATATCTAATGTTTTTCCTGCTTCCATAATTTTCTTTGTCAGTATTTTATCAGACTGGCTTGGCTTTAGTTTTCCAGATGGATGGTTATGGCAAACTATTATACCAACAGAAGCTAATTCTACTGCTTTTTTAAAAATCAATCGTACATCCACCATAGTAGCAGTAATCCCTCCCTTACTTAATTGTTTTTTAACGATTACTTTATTTGAATTATTTAAATACAACACCCAGAACTCTTCGTGGTCTAATTCCCCAATTATTGGCCCAATAACATTAAAAACACTTTTACTACTTTTTATAATGGGTTTGTCTTCAAGTTGTTCAAAGTGTCTTCGTTTACCCAACTCTAGGGCTGTAATTATACTTACCGCTCTTGCTTCACCAATTCCTTTAAATTCCATTAGTTGTGTTACAGACAACATTGCTAATTGATTAATGTTATTATTCACAGAATTAAGCAATCGTTTACTTAACTCTACTGCACTTTCTTCTTTAGAACCAGCACCTATTAAAATGGCTATCAGCTCTGCATCTGACAACACAGACTTCCCCTTCTGCATCAGCTTCTCTCTGGGTCTATCTTCTAAAGCCCAATACTTTATCGTTAACTTTTTCATTTTTACCCCTAAAGATAAACCTATTTTATTGATGTAAAATTTAATAAAAAACGCTTTTTTTTGCAGGAGCAATTAAAGAACGATACCTTTGTCGTTTCCATTTCATTATAGCGTATGAAAATTATTATAGCTGGAGCCGGTGATGTAGGTTTTCATTTAGCAAAATTACTGTCTTACGAATCTCAAGATACCTATATTATAGATTTTGACGGAGACAAACTAAATTACATAAACAATCATTTAGATGTTTTCACTAAAAAAGGGGATGCTACTTCGATTAATTTATTAAAAGAAATCGGAATAGACTCTGCAGATTTATTGTTAGCAGTCACAGAATCTCAAAATACAAACTTTACCATTTCTGTAATCGGAAAAGCCTTAGGCGTTAAAAAAACGATTGCTCGAATTGACAATCCCGAGTTTTTAGAAAATGATGTTGTTGATTTTAAAAAATTCGGAGTAGATTTCATGATTTCTCCACAAGAACTAGCCGCAAATGAAATTAAAATGCTGCTAAACCAATCTTCTTTTAACGATACTGTAGAGTTTGAAAAAGGGGTCTTTAATGTAATGGGAACATCATTAGGGTATAAATCTCCTATTTTAGATCTCACAGTAAAAGAAGCGGCAGAAAAGTTTCCAAAGATTGATTTTATCACGATTGCTATAAAGCGAGAAGGTATTTCTCAAACTATTATTCCCAGAGGAGATACTATTTATAAAATTAAAGATCAAGTTTATTTTTCTGTACCTAAAGAAAGCATCAGTCAATTAAATCAAATTATTGGGCAAAAACAATTACACATTAAAAATGTAATGATTCTTGGAGGAAGTAGCATTGGCTTTAAAACGGCTAGAAATCTTTGTAAAGACAACTTTAATGTAAAACTTATTGAAAAAAAGAAAGAAAAAGCAGAAGACATTGCAGACAAACTTTGTGATACATTGGTAATTCATGCCGATGGTAGAAACCTTGAATTGCTAGAGGAAGAAAATATCAGAGAAATGGATGCTTTTATTGCCGTTACTGGTGATTCTGAAACAAATATCATGTCTTGTTTAGTGGCAAAATCTAAAGGGGTAAAAAAGACCATCGCTTTGGTAGAAAACATGGATTATATCAATATTTCACAAACTATTGGTATTGATACATTAATAAACAAAAAATTATTAGCCGCAAGTAGTATTTTTAAACACATTCGTAAAGGGGAAATACTTGCACTAGCCAATTTACATAATATCGATGCTGAGATTTTTGAGTTTGAAGTAAAAGAAAATGCCAAAGTAACTCGCAAACCTATACGTCAATTAAAATTACCTAGAGAAGCCGTTTTTGGAGGAATTATTAGAGATGGAAAAGCCATGATGTCTTTTGGTGACTTTCAAATTAAAGCAAAAGACAGGGCTATTGTGTTTTGTTTACCTGAAGCTATTTCTACAGTAGAAGAACTGTTCAAATCATAAGGTATGGGTGCTATTAACATTAAAATTATTTATCGTTTTTTAGGCTTAACAGCAATTTTGAATGGTGTTTTTATGTTAATTGCAGTTCCATTTAGCATCTACCACCAAGAAGCCGCTAAATTCGGGATTTTAAACGCAGGGATTATTACTGTTTCTATTGGCTTGTTACTCTATTTTTTTAACAAACCAACGTCTACCAATATTCAGAAAAAAGAAGGATACCTAATTGTTACTTTAGGGTGGCTTACTTTATCTATAACCGGAATGTTACCATATTTGTTTACGGGTGCAATACCGAATCTTACAAATGCTTTTTTTGAAACACTTTCTGGGTACTCTACTACGGGATCTACCATTTTAACTGATGTTGAAAGCTTACCTAAAGGAATATTATTCTGGAGGAGCGCAACCCATTGGATTGGCGGAATGGGAATTATCGTTTTAACAATTGCCATTTTACCCTTGCTAGGAATTGGAGGAATGCAATTATTTATGGCAGAAGCCCCTGGACCTTCTACAGATAAATTACATCCAAGAATTTCCGATACGGCCAAAAGATTATGGTTAATTTATGTTGTACTAACCTTAACAGAGTTCTTGCTATTAAAAGTTGCTGGAATGACTTGGTTTGATGCAATAAACCACGCAATGGCTACTATGAGTACCGGTGGTTTTTCTACCAAAAATTCGAGTTTGGCATATTATAACGCAATGCCGTTAGTGCAATATATTGTGATTGCATTTATGTTTATTGCTGGTACAAATTTTGTTTTAACCTATTTTGCTTTAAAAGGAAAAGTTAGAAAAATTTTCCAAAGCGAAGAATTCAAATATTACTTTTTCGGAACCATTCTCTTAACAGCTCTAATAGCCATACTAATTATCTTCTACCAAGATCCTAATTTAGTAACTACCATTGAGCACCCTATGGTATATGGAAAAGTTGAAAGTGCCATTAGACACTCCTTATTTCAAGTAATTTCTATTGTAACAACTACTGGTTTCGTAACTGCCGATTTTACTATGTGGAGTTTTTTTGCTACCGGAATTTTCTTTTCATTGTTCTTTGTTGGAGGTTCTGCCGGCTCTACTAGTGGTGGCGTAAAAATTGTACGACACATAGTAATGTTAAAAAGCAGTTTTTTAGAGTTTAAAAAAGCCTTACACCCTAATGCAATTATCCCAGTTAGATACGATGATAAAACAGTGAATCAAACCATTGTTTTTAACATTATTTCTTTCTTTATAATCTACATGTTTATCTTTATTGTTTCTTCTGTAGTACTAACATTCTTTGGACTGGACTTTATATCTGCATTGGGAGCCGCTGCTTCTTCTTTAGGAAACATAGGCCCTGCAATTGGTTCGGTAAGCCCTGTAGATAATTATGCTCATTTATCTAATGGAGCAAAATGGTTTTGTTCATTTTTAATGCTAATAGGTCGTTTAGAGTTATTTACAGTGTTGATTTTGTTTTCTCCTTTCTTTTGGAGAAAAAACTAAGCCACACATCACTTATTAATGATTGATTTACAGCTAATTACGTATTTATTGGTTTTTTTTCACTAACTTTAGTTCAAATTTTCAACGCTATGAAAAAGAAACACTCATTGAGAGGCATCCTGCTATGCCTATTTTTCCTGTACACCAGTGTTAGCAGTTCTCAATCGACAGGTGACATTGCATTTATTGCCTTCAATACAGATGGTGATAAGGACTTTGCTATAGTAGTACTTACTGATATTATCCCGAACACAATCATATATTTTACTGACGATGAAACTAATGGAAATGGTGGTTTTATTGGTAGTGAAGGGATCATAACTTGGTCTACCGGGACCAAAACAATAAGAGCAGGTACAATTGTCATATTTACGGATATTGATCATCAAACAAACCCTAATTTTAACGCTTCCATAGGTTCAATTACTCGGAGTGGTTCTTTTAGTCTTTCAAGCTCTAAAGATGGAATTATTGCATATACTCGCCCTCATAAGAATTCACAAATTACTTATTTAGCTGCCATTCAAATTGGAAATGCAGATACGGTTCTTGGCCCTTTTGACGGGGACGGAATTACCTTAACCAATACCGGTTTAACCATTGGGTCAACAATTGTTGTAATCAACAATGTCGCTTCACCAGATGGAGGGAAATATTCTGAATCGAGATCAAATAAAACTGTATTTTCTGACTACAGAGCTTCCATCACTGACAAGACAAATTGGACAATGGTATCTTCATCGGGTGACGGAGAAACCTTATTACCTTATTCACAAGAAGCTTTTACGATTAATAACACAAATTGGACAGGAACCACAAGCGCCGTTTGGAACTTTGCTGAAAACTGGGACAATGGCATCCCCACAAGTTCATCGTTTGTTACAATTCCAAATGTTGCTACCGCACCAATAATTAGTTCTGGTACAAAAGCAGAAGTTGGCAACTTAACAATTGACGCATATGAAACTGCAACTATTAATTCGGGAAACGGGTTAACAATAAATGGTACCCTTACCAGTAAGGGTGAATTACATCTAAATTCGGGTAGCTCCATAATTGTTAAAGGAACCTCATCAGGAAACATCTCTTATTCTAGAAATCTAACTACCAATTGGCACTTAATAACAAGCCCTGTTAGAGCGCAAGATATACACAACTTTACAGTAATTAAAGCAGCCACTAACGCCATTGGAACAAGCGGTACAAACTTTGGTATTGCTCCTTATGAGAATAATGGATCCGCTTGGAATTATTACACGACTAGCACAATTTTAGGAGCAGGGAATTTTATTGCAGGGAAAGGATACGCGACCATAAGAACATCTGAAGGTGATGTTACTTTTACAGGGACCATCGCAACAAACAATGTAGCAATTACAATTACAGCAGGGCCACATAATAATTGGAATTTAATAGGGAACCCGTATCCTTCATACATCCCTGCAAATTCAAACGCCGACGCCATAAACAATTTTTTAAGTATTAACACAGGTGACCTACATGCCACTTTTCAGGCTTTGTATTTCTGGGATGGATCAGAATATATACCAATAAATCATGCTTCAAGTGCTCGTTTTATATCTCCTGGCCAAGGTTTTTTTGTCAACGCAGTCACTGATGAATCAACTATAAATTTTACAGAAGCAATGCAAAGCCATCAAACGACTGAGATATTTAATAAATCCAAGTCTGTTTGGCCGGAAATCACACTTCAAATGACTGATGGAATACTGCATAAGCATACTGAGATAAAATACATCACTGGCACTACTACTGGACTTGATCCAGGTTACGATGCTGGTATGTTTACTGGCACTTCAAACGCGCTTAGTGTCTACACTCATTTAGTAACAGATAGTGATGGCACCGCTTTTTCTTTACAAGCATTACCAGATAATGATTACGAAAATATAATTGTTCCAATTGGCATTAACTCAATTGCTAGTAAAGAAGTTACATTTTCTATAAGTCACCAACATTTGCCTAATGGATTAATGGTGTTTATAGAAGATAAAATTCAAAAAAAAATAACTAGAATTGACCAATCAAATTCAGTTTATAAAATAATTATAAATTCAGACAACACCGGAATTGGAAGGCTGTATTTGAGAACCTCAACCACCGACTTATCGAAAACCCTATATGCCGATGAACTGGACACAAATGAAATCAATGTATACATAACCTCGAATGGTAGGTTAAGAATAAGCGGAATCAATAATAGCGTAGTAAGCTTTACTCTTTATACCATTTTAGGAAAAAGAATATTAAATAGAAACCTCTCTTCAACTTCAATGATTGAAGTAGCGCTTCCAACTTCTTTAAAAGATGGCGTATATTTTATCAAACTAGAAACTAAAAATGGAAGCATAAACAAGAAAATACTCATAAAATAACCCAAAATTTGTAGTTGTTATGAAAAAAGAAAGAAAGAACATCACCAGAAAAGAAGCCATTAAAAAGATTGGAGATTTTGGCAAGTACACTGCCTTAACCGCAATTGGAACCTATTTATTTCTAAATCCAAAAACCGCTCAAGCTAGAAGCCTAGAAGCTCCAGGCGAAGGGTATTAAACACCAACTTAAATATAAAATTCAGTGGGTGCTTTTTTGACAAAAAAAATTGAAAACAAAAATATTGTTTGGTTTAAGGGTTCTAACACATATTTAATAGTTGAGTCGGTAATAGCGAGCATATTTTCTAAAATTGATTCTAAAACCTCTTTAATCGAATTAGAAATTTGGTGCTCAAAAAAAATCGATATCCCTAAAGAGATTCTATTAGATTTTATCTCCCGTATTCATAAAATATATAAGGACCACACTACGAATTCAAACAAGGAAAAAAACATTGATTATTTTTATAAAAGCCCTGTATTATTCTTTTCAGAAAAACAGTACTCTATACATAATTACATTTTTAAAATTCAATTTGAAACCGAGTATCATGAATCCAAAATGCATCCAATTTTTTCTCATTTAGAAATTGATACACCCTCAAATTATAACTTTAGCTATAAAATATTTGATAACGAAAATTCAATCGTATTTTTAAAGAACAATAATTTTATCGGTAAATGGACTAAAGATAATGTTCATTTATTTCAAGGAAAATTATCAATGCATCTCTTAATAGATATTTATAACAAACCTGAAAGAGATTGGTTAGGAGTTTTTCATGCTTCTGCAATTAGTAATGGAAAAGAATCTATGCTTTTTTTAGGTGATTCTGGTAATGGAAAAAGCACCTCTTTAGCATTGTTAAACGCACATGGTTTTTCTTGTATTGCAGATGATTTTGTTCCAATTGACACACACAAAAATATCAACGTCTATCCCGCAGCCATATCCATCAAAAAGAACAGTATAAAGACCTTACTTCCTTTTTACCCTGAGTTAGAAAACGCTGCTGAATATCATTTTAAAAAGTTACATAAAATTGTTAGATACATTGCTCCACAAGAAATCAACTATAGCCAAAAACTAAAATGCAAAGCACTCATTTTCATTAAATACAACCCAGAGATAGAATTAGAAATAAATTCTATCTCACAAATTGATGCATTTCAGCAGTTAATTCCTGATTCTTGGATTTCACCACTTGAAGAAAATGCAGCCATATTTCTTGACTGGTTTTTAGAATTACCCTGTTATGAATTAACCTATTCTAACACTGAAAAAATGATTAAAACTGTTTCTAATATTTTTAAGGATGAATTATAAAGAAACTTTATTATTTGTTGGTAAGTGCCTAACAATCACGCATGATAAGCAAAATCTAAAACTCGTTAAAGAGGACATCGTTTCTGGGAATGTAGGTTGGGATAATGTCGTAAAACTAAGCACAAAACACTATGTCTTCCCAGCATTGTATTGCACCCTAAAGAGAGCAAATTTTCTGCATTATTTACCAGAAGAATTGGTAAACTACATGAAACATATTACTGACTTAAACAGAGAACGCAACCTACAAATTATTGAGCAAGCAAAAGAAATAAATGAATTATTAACAACAAATAACATCACTCCTATTTTCTTAAAAGGCACTGCATTTCTACTTCAAAATTTGTACTATGACATTGCTGAACGAATGGTTGGTGACATTGATTTCTTAGTCGCTAAAGAGGATGCTACTTTGGTCTTAGAAATATTAAAAAATGATACTTATAAATTTACTATAGAAGAATCAACATATTTAGACAACTCTAAGCATTATCCCAGAATGGTTAAAAGAGGGTGCATTAATGCAATTGAAGTTCATAGAGAAATGACATTAAAAAAATACCGCCCTTATTTTAATTATGATGTTGTAAAAACTAATTTAATTACATCAAACTCATATATATTTTTATCTTTTAAAGATCAAGTTTTACATACCATTATCAATAAACAACTAAATGATTATGGGTATCTTTATAAAAGTATTGCCTTGAGAAATTGTTATGATTTGTATTTATTATCTTACAAAACAGATACTTTAAAGGCCATTAAACAAATTCCCACACTTTTTAAATTCTTAAATGTATTTTTATGCAACGCTTCATTCGTTTTTAATACCCAAACCTATATTCCATTTGAAAAGAATAAACAAACGACAAATTATCAAAAATCAATAATTAAACTATTAGATTCACCTGTAAAATATAAAAACCACCATTTACGTGTACAATTTCTTGTTTTTTCTAAAAGTAGAATGAATATTATAAGAAAAACTTTCTATAGTAAAAAACATTTTATTTTTGTTTCTCAACGACTCACAAATATCAATTGGTATAAAAGAAAACTTGGTTTTAAATCAGCCCTTTAACCTCATCAAAGTCCAAACCACCATAATTTCCAGAACTCATTAACACAACCGCTGTATTTTCAAAATTTTGAGAGAACAAAAAATCCTTAAACTCCGCTGGATTTGTATAAATAATTAAATCTTCTCGTTCAAAAGCATTTCCTATTTGTGCTGCACTTACTTCTTCTAACTTTTTAATTTCTACGGCGTGTGGAGAATAAAAAACAACGGCTTTATCAGCACTATCCAAGGCACCTTTATATTCTGCCAAGAATTCCGCATTTAAACTACTGTAGGTATGCAATTCTAAACATGCTATCACTTCTCTATCAGAATATTGCTTCTTAACAGCATTTGTTGTTGCGGCTACTTTACTTGGGCTATGTGCAAAATCTTTAAAGATTACTGTTGCTGAATTTTCTGCAATTTTTTCTAATCGCTTACTAGCGCCCTTAAAAGAAGCAATCGCTTCATAAAAATCATCTTCATCAATTCCCATGTGCTGGCAAATCCATTTTGCGCCTGCTAAGTTTTCTAAATTATGATTTCCAAATATTTCAAGAGGCAAATCACCTTCCGAAGTTTGCAAATAGGTAATCCCATTTTCTATAAAATGCTCAGGAATTGAATATGGATATTTTTTAATAGAATTTGTAGAGTTCTCAACAACTTCTTTTACAATAGCATCCGTTTCATTATACACCATCATGCCACCGTTGACTAATGAGTCTGTAAAGATTGAAAACTGCTCAACATAGTTTTCAAATGTCGGAAAGACATTAATATGATCCCAAGCAATTCCGCTTAACAACGCAATATTTGGTTTATATAAATGAAATTTTGGTCTTCGATCAATTGGCGAACTTAAATATTCATCGCCTTCTAAAACAATAAATTCATTTTTTTCTGTTAAATGCACCATCGTTTCAAAACCGTCCAATTGCGCACCCACCATATAATCTACGTCTCGATCATGGTAATTTAACACATGTAAAATCATAGAAGTAATGGTCGTTTTCCCATGAGAGCCACCAATTACAACACGTGTTTTATCTTTTGATTGCTCAAATAAAAACTCTGGATATGAATAGATTTTTAGCCCTAATTCTTGTGCTTTTAATAACTCAGGATTGTCTGCTTTCGCATGCATTCCAAGAACAATTGTATCTAAATCGTGATTAATTTTTTCTGGAAACCAACCAAACTCAACTGGTAATAACCCGTATTTTTTTAATCTAGATTTAGAAGGATCATGAATGGTATCATCACTACCTGTAATTTGATATCCTTTGTTGTGCAATGCAATTGCTAAGTTGTGCATTGCGCTCCCCCCTATTGCTATAAAATGTATGTTCATTTAAGACTTTAATTTGCTCAAAAATACGAAAGCTTTCTATTATAAATCTCATCTTTATAAGATAGTTTATTAACTGTTCGTCAAAACATCATGCATTATAATCAGTGCACACCATTCAAAATGAACAATCCAGTATCGTTACCTATTTTCGGCATGCTTATTGTCTATCAAGTAAACATCTAAAATAATTAAAAATAATGAAAAAAACATTTTTCCTTTTTGGTGTATTACTCGCCACAACGTTTACAGTAAGCTCGCAAGAAATATCAAAAAATGCTATTGGTATTCGCTTTGGAGACAATAGTGGCTTAGGAGCAGAAGTATCTTACCAATATAAAATTAAAGATCTAAATAGGCTTGAAATTAATCTCGGACTGAGAAACAACAACACTATCAATTCATATAAAGCTACCGGAATTTATCAATGGGTTTGGCCTATAGAAAACCGATTTAATTGGTATGCGGGTATTGGTGGTGGAATTGGAAGCTGGAAAGAGAAATTCACAAATTCATCAGAAACTTTTCTTTTTGGAACTGGAGATATTGGAATTGAATATAATTTTGAAATTCCACTTTTAGTATCGTTAGATTTCAGACCCGAATTTGGTTTAAGTGACCTATACAAAGGATACAATACCGATATCGCTTTGAGTGTAAGATATCAATTCTAAAAAACAAACAAAAAAAGGCTGTCTAATGACAGCCTTTTTACTTGATAAAATGCTATTACTTCTTTTTCTTTTTTCTTCTACCCATTTCTTTTTCGGTCAATTGAATCCTTGTTGGTGTATCAGTTCCATTGATAATACTTTCTGTACCTATTGCAATTGCTCTAATGGTTTCTGTAATATTAGAAACATTTAATGTTTCTGGTTCATCAGAAGCTTTGTGATAATGCACATCTACATCTATTGGACCTGTAGAAAATGTGTGAGAAGGAATTCCTAAACGTGCTAAAGATGCATTGTCAGATCTGAAGAATAAATTAAATTTCTTAAATGGATCTGGAAATAACTGATACCCAGAACCTACTAGGTTTTCCTGAATGATTTTCCCAAAATCTGAACGCTCAAAACCTGTTAACCATGCCGTTTTTGGCCCAAAGTTAGATTGCTTACCGATCATTTCTATGTTAATTCCCGCTACAAATTTACTAGCATCAACATCTTTACCAAAATGTGTAGATCCAATTAATCCCATTTCTTCTCCTGTAAAAGCTACAAAAATAATAGTGCGCTCATTGTCCTTTTTCTTAGCGTAATATTCTGCCAAAGCCATCATCGCTGTTGTTCCAGAGGCGTCGTCGTCTGCTCCATTGTAGATACTATCCAATTGTCCTTCTTTATTCCGAATCCCTAAATGATCATAATGTCCAGAAACAACAACATACTCGTTTTTTTTACTTTTCCCTTCCAACACACCAATTACATTAAATGCGGTAATTTCTTTTTTAGTTCTTCTGTTTGTGAAGGTAAACGTTTGTCTATACTCTTTTAAGGTATCATAGGTTTTCAAGCCTATTCTTTTAAATTCACCTTCAATATACTGCGCAGCCTTTTCAATTCCTGGAGTTCCAGTTCCTCTACCTTCCATTTCATCAGAAGCCAACGTATATAAATGTTTTCTAACCGTTGCAGTATCTATGTCTTCAACAGTAATTTTTTTAGCCTCGGCTACTTTTTTCTTATCTGTTTTGCAAGAATACATTAAAACGAAAACAACAAGAAGTGCACAAATTTTTTTCATGATTGAGTTTTTAAAAGGCTAAATATATGAATTCAAATGCAATATTTATTTTGTATTTTTGCTAAAATTTTCTAACCAATGAACTTATCTTTAATTCCGAATATAAAACACACCGATTCTAATAACTTTTTTTTACTTGCAGGACCCTGTTCTATTGAAGGTGAAGAAATGGCAATGCGTATTGCTGAAAAAGTTCTTGAGGTAACCAATAAACTAGAAATTCCTTTTATCTTTAAAGGGAGTTTTAAAAAAGCGAATAGAAGTAGAGTGGATAGTTTCACCGGAATAGGAGATGAAAAAGCACTTAAAATTTTACGTAAAGTTTCAGAAACTTTTCACATCCCTACAGTTACAGATATTCATGAAGCATCAGATGCAGAAAGAGCTGCACAGTATGTAGATGTGTTGCAGATACCTGCATTTTTAGTGCGTCAGACAGACTTAGTAGTTGCCGCTGCAAAAACGGGGAAAGTTGTTAATTTAAAGAAAGGACAATTTATGAGTCCTTCTGCAATGCAACATGCGGTAAAAAAAGTAACCGATTCTGGAAACAATCAAGTATTAATTACAGATAGAGGAACCATGTTTGGCTACCAAGATATGATTGTTGATTTTAGAGGGATTCCAGAAATGCGTCAATTCGCACCTACCGTATTAGACATTACCCATTCTTTACAACAACCCAATCAAACTTCTGGAGTTACCGGAGGAAGGCCTGATATGATAGAAACAATTGCACGAGCAGGAGTTGTAAACAACGTAGATGGATTGTTTTTAGAAACTCATTTTGACCCTGCGAACGCAAAAAGTGACGGGGCAAACATGCTGCATTTAGACCATTTAGAAGGTTTATTGAGCAACCTTGTTGCGATTCGTAAAACAGTCAACAAATTATAGTACAATTTTTATACATTTAAGTTGTTATAGGATTTATAAAATGAGTCACAGTAAGCATCAATACCACATAAGGTCATTGATAGCGAATTGCATCTGACAAATAAAAAACAATATAATTTACACAGATGAAACAACTTTTTGCTTTAGTTCTATTTATAAGTTTTACCATTCAGGCACAAGAATACGCTAGTGTTGATGCAAAAGTTATACGATACCCAGCATTTACTTCTGCACAAAGTTTAGCCAATAAAATTAACGCAGATTTCACAAATGATGATGCTAAAATTAGGGCGGCATTTAGATGGTTAACACAGAATATTAAATACGATTTAAAAGAGTATTACAATCCTACCTCGAAACAAATCAGCTTTAAATATAGCAATGAAGCAGACAAACAACAAAAACTACAACAGTTCAAAGATCAAGTTGTTGCTGAAATGTTTTCTTCTCGAAAATCTGTTTGTGAAGGTTATGCACAGTCGTTTAAAAAAATATGCGATTTACTTGGCATTGAAGCTGTGGTTATCAAAGGGTACGCAAGAAACACCACTGGTGAGATTGGCACCATACCAACGGCTTCAAATCATGCTTGGAACGCGGTTAAAGTTGGCTTAACATGGAAATTAATTGATGCTACTTGGGCGGCAGGATATGCGATTAATAATCAATGGAAAAAACATTTTACAGCGTATTTTTTCAACCCGAAGCCATCCGAATTACTTCGAACTCATTATCCTGACGATATAAATTGGCAATTGATAAAAAGCCCTCTTTCAAAAAGAAGCTATGCGAATCAACCAATAATTGGTCAAGGTTTTTTTAGTAAAAACCTGCAGCTAATTAGTCCAAACACCGGTATCTTACAACCAAAACCCACCAAGTTCTTAATTAAGAATTTAACCAAAACACATACCGTTGGATTTCTATTTAAAGGACAGAAATACGGCAAACGAGCAGCTGTAATTATCGAGAATGGTGTTGGTAGCTTCTCAATCGACCTAAAAGGAAAAAGAAATTCTGAATTGTATATTTTTATTGACTCTGAAATTGCGTTAGAATATAAGATCAAGTAGCATTTATTTGGTGTAAAACCCGTTTTGATCTGCATTTTTAATTTCTACTAATATGGCAATCAATACTTCTTCATCAATTTCATCTAAAGAGAAATACCGTAAAGATTTCACCACTCTTCTATTCTCTGTAACCAAATGCTTTTCAAATTTAGATAAATCAGTTGATGTCCAAAAAGCAACATCTACAAATCCTTTTTTTATGGAGGCATTAAAATAACATAGTGATTTCTTACCAATATAATACACCGGAATTTTCCATTTATACTTCAACTCCACTTCAGTAATTGTACTTTCTACCAATAGTTGCAAATGCATTAGCATTGTTTTAAAAGGTTCTGGTTTGTTTAGGATGTAAAGTTCTGCAGGTTTCATTTTCGTATATTAGCATTTAGTATGGCTAAAAGTAGGAATTTAATTAAAAATAACGCGTATAATTTTAAGCTAAGCAGTAGATCCAGTTTCTTTATTGGAACTTATTTTATTCTAGGTACACTACTAATTGAAATAGTTATTTCTGGTTTTATTGCCGTAGATTCTCCTTTTAGTTTTCTAACCGTTAACTTTTTGGAGTTCTTTATCTTTATAATCACCTTTTTAGCCTTTCTGTTTTCTATACTTGCTCTTTTTATTGACAGTAGAAGAAATGCCAGGAAAATAGGAAATAAAGTTTGGAATCTGAATTCCAAAAAAATGATGTGGCTTACATATACATTACTATTTGTGCTTTACGGAATTGAATTCTATCTTTTAAGAATTGGAGAAGAAGCATTTATCATTCCAACATTTATTATGGGTTATGGAATCCTGTTATTAACCTTAAATTTCTCTAAGAAAACGCCACTATATCTATTTTCAATAGCATGCTTTCTAATTGGGTATATTCCTCTTTTTGTTGATGGGTTTGGATTTTATTGTTTAATAGCACTCGGAATTTCTCATTATGTGTACGGGCTAAGTGCTTCAAAATAATATTCTAACAAATAGTTGTCATTATATAAAATATTTACTTACTTTGCAATTCAAAGTACTTTAGCTATGAGTGGAAAAGATTATTTAAAAGACATTTCAGAGATAAAAAGCATGATGGATAAATCTTCTAGATTTAGTTCATTAAGTGGAGTCTCTGGTATTGTTACAGGAATATATGCACTAATTGGATCTTTAATTGCGTACCAATATGTTACAAATAACTCGATTCAAATTTCTACGATAGACAGTTATGATTTCATTTTATTATTTGTTGATTTAGCATTGATTATTCTATTAAGTCTTATTACTTCATTCGTTATTACCAGAAGAAAAGTAAAAAAAGAAGGCATAAGTAGCTGGAATGTTCTAACAAAGAAGATGCTTTATAATTTCTCAATACTATTAATCCCTTCTGCCCTATATGTTTTAATACTTATACTAAAACATGATTTTGTTGGAGCCGGTTCATTAATGTTGTTTTTTTATGGAGCTTCATTAATAAATGCATCTCACAATACATTTAAAGAAATAAAAACGCTTGGTTTAATTGAAATGGTATTAGGAATACTAATTATTCTGTATCCAGAATTCACCTTTTGGCTTTGGCTCATAGGAGCGGGAATTGTTCATATCATTTTTGGTATATACATGTATTTCAAACATGAAAACAACTCATAATTTCAACGCTAAATAGAAGGTTAAAAAATTGAGAAACATCATTCAAAATATAAACAAACTTTTTGATCATAGGATCCGACTGGGAATTATGTCTATTCTTATGGTGAACGAATTTGCCGATTTCAATCTTTTAAAAGAAGTTTTAGGAGCAACCGATGGAAATATCGCAAGCCATATTAAAGCATTAGAAAAAGAAAAATATATCACCATTCATAAAAGTTTTGTTGGAAAAAAACCAAACACAAAATACTATGCAACACAACTGGGCCGAGACGAATTTAAAAAACACCTTAAAGCGTTGGAAAAAATAATAAATATTAACTAAAAAAATTTAATAATTTACTTTGAAATTCAAAGTTCTTTTAAAAAGCAAAAAACAGATTGCTACGGAGAATAAACTCCACAGAAACATTCTAGCCTAAAAGCTAGAGTGTTTCTTTTAATAAACCAAAAACTATGAAAACAAAAATTTGTACCCTTTTAGTATGCTGTATGGTCAGTATAAACATATTTTCTCAAGATATTATCATAAATAAAGATGGTGAGAAAATGGAAGTTATCATTCAGAAAGTAACCAAAAACAACATTAAATATATTTTATTTAATGATCCAAATAAAGTGCTTTATACGATAGACAAAGTGTTGGTTAATAGTGTAAAATTCGCATACGGAAACAAAGGGCTAGATGTAAAAAATCCTGAAAAAAACCCGTATTACTTTTCAGATGACAAAACCCAAAACATCCTGATAAATTTTTCTGCATTTAGCGGAAACACCTTAGCTCTTGCCTACGAAAAAGCAATCAATCCAGGGCAATCACTTATGGCAGAACTTAAACTTTATGGTTTAGGGGTTAAATCAGAATTTGAAAAAGAAAGAAGTGGATTTGGGTTGGACCTACACTATCGATTAAAAACGAAATCATTCTTCAGCAAAAAAAAATACAGACCAAAGCATATTCTTCACGGTCCTTATTTTGCACCAGTTATTGGTTTTAGCACCGGTACAATTGCCTATGATTACCTTTATGACAACACAAATAAAGACGTAAAACACAGTGTTTTTCATTTTGGAATTCAATACGGAAATCAATGGATATTACAACGAAAAGTATCGATAGACACTTCATTTGGATTTCATTATTTCGCAGGTTCGCAATCTAACACAGGTGACTTTGAACCAGTGAGATTAGGGAACATGATCGGAAATGGGAACCAATTATTTAGCTTTAACATAAGAGTTGGTTTTTTAACAGGAAAGGCTACATATATAAAGCAAAAGAAAAAATAGTTTCACATATTTACAGTAGAAAAGACAACTATGAAACAAATTGCTATGAAAAAGAAAATAAAAACAATACTTATATTACTCCTAATTTCACAATTCAGTTCTTGCATTTTTCCCGACACATTAGGACAGGATACACTAAAATTTCATTTTACCTGGGAAGACAAAAGTATTTATAGTCAACCCAATCTTACAATTAATAATGACACCTTAACTATACAAAAAATTGGCATCGTAATTACTGATTTAAAACTAATAAGTCCAACTGACACAATTCATATTTTAGATTCAAAAGTAATTAAGACAACAGATAGCTCCATTGACTTAATAGATGTCCCAGCAAGTACCTACCAAATTTCATTTAACTTTGGTATTAAGGAAATAGATAAAAACTACCATAGATTAAAGGCCGAAAATTATAGTATAGGCAATGGGTATTACTTTTTAAAAATAGAAGGAACTAATACAAGTACAAACAAGGAGTTTAAGTATCATATTGCAAAACAAGACTCTAGTCAATCCGAATTAAAATCATTTCATGTAAACATTGATGGTTTTAGAACCGGTACATCCATCTTTTATAACTATGCGAATATCAATATAAATTTAAAAAATCTATTCACCACTCCCAATCTGATTCAAATAGACAAACTAAAAGATGCGATCATTGACAACACCGAGGAACAGGTAAAAATGATAGAAAATGCGAAGAACATTTTCTATTTAGATAGTTACACTAATGATTAACTGAAAACCAGTACTAGAGAGATTAGGAATAACGCTTCCTAATCTCTCTAATCATATCTTCTAAACCATTTAATTGCAATTCATAAACCAAGCCTAACATTTGACCCATTTTCCCTTTTGGGAATCCTTTATTATGATACCAAACTATATAATGCTCTGGCAAATCAATTAAAAATCTGCCTTTATATTTACCATAAGGCATTCTCATCTTTGATACTTCTATTAAGAATTGTTTGTCTTGCATTACTCTATACCGTCTACGTAATCTTGCAAGTATACATACCGATCAGCCAAGGTCCCATCACTATTTGTCATTTTTGCTCTTGACAATATCCCGTCTTTATCGGCATTGTAAAAAGCAGGAATTACATGCTCTAAAAACAACTTCCCAAAACCTTCACTTGCATCACGTGGCAATTCACTTGGTAAATTATCTACAGCCATTACAACAATGGCATTTTCGTTTTTAAAATCAATTTCAGATTCAGTAGCAGCATGATATCCATAAATAGGATCTGCAATTGTTGACGATCTTATTGTGGTTGCAACAGGTCCGTCAATATCACACGAAATATCCGCCACATATTTAATCTTAAAATCTTTTGATTTCACATCTTCTCTTGTAAACAAAAATGGCGAACCATCACCAAAGAAATGACCTGCGATAAAAAAGTCGGTTACTTTCGCAAAACGCATAAAGTCAGATTTATAATTTTCTGGATTGTTATAAAAGTCTTTTCTAGGCAACGTTTGTCCGTCAATTCGTTTGTTATAATCCAATACATCGATCAAACAATATACAGGTTCTTCAAATACATCCTTTAAATAAGCTGCTATAGAAACTCTTTTAATACTCATGGCATCTAGCATTTCTTTCGCCCCCAACGCAACTTTACCAGTACCTGTCAATAAAATTTTAATGTTTGGTAGCTCAATTGCGTGCAACTCGGCAATCAACGCTTTTTGATCTGCCAAAGTTTCTGCTTTTGGCAAACTGAATGTTTCTTTTTTCAACCCAAAAGCTCTAAAACCATTGTAAGCACCTACTATGCCTGCATAACGTCCAAAACCAATTAAACGCGCTCCATTCTCTTTCATGATGGTTTCATGATCGTACAATTCAATGTTTTTCTTTAAAACCTCTTGCAATAACTTTCTATTGTAATCTGCTTTTTTGATGGTATGCGAAAAGAAAAAATATTTTTTATTTGGAATCAAAGCATCCAAAGGCACTTCTTTTACACCAATTAATACATCACAGTCAGAAATATCATCTACAACGGCTACGCCAACGTTCTCATACTCAGTATTAGAAAATATTCGAACCTCAGAACGTTCTACTTTAAGGACTGCTTTTGGAAATGTATTTTTAAATTCTTGTAATTTTTTTGGTGAAAAAACCACTCTTTTATCTGGTGGGTTTTTACGCTCTTTTATGATTCCAAACTTCATGTTTCTTAGTGTGCTAAATTTTGCTCGAAGATATTTCATTTTATAATGCTGTACAAACCTTAGTATTCTCATTTTTATTTTTAAATTTGCCAACTGTTCTTTTAGAACAGATTCTGAAATAAACTCAGAATAACGGGGACGACTGGTTTTGACAGCGAGACGCGTTAGAATGTAAGCATACCGAGGAATGAGATCAAGACTCGTAAAACTTATTTCACACTTTTTAAACGGCGAAGATAACTACG
>Ga0209395_1000975_pt1 | contig 41194 bp, 36 predicted proteins | sample GOMGulsemesocosm_3_FD_184635 | JGI IMG/M metagenome (GOLD analysis project Ga0209395, IMG submission 184635) | Methane-oxidizing microbial communities from mesocosms in the Gulf of Mexico - GOM9D Gulf of Mexico (SPAdes) (version 2) | ecosystem: Environmental > Aquatic > Marine > Cold seeps...
GTATAAGAAATTGAGGAAATTACCCATGGCAATTACTGCTGCAATGGTTAAAGAACTGCGCGAACGTACAGCTGCAGGCATGATGGATTGTAAAAAAGCGCTTGTTGCTGCTGAAGGCGACATGGAATTAGCAATCGAAAACATGCGTAAATCAGGCGCTGTAAAAGCGGCTAAAAAAGCAGGTCGTATTGCTGCTGAAGGCGTTGTTAAAACTAAAGTTGCTAACGGCGTTGCTGTTCTAGTTGAAATCAACTCAGAAACAGATTTCGTAGCAAAAGATGCAAGTTTCTTAGCATTTGCTAACCAAGTTGTTGAAGTTGCTCACGCTGGTGAATTTAACACTGCTGAAGCACTACTAGCCGCTAAATTTGACGCTGAATTAACAGTTGAAGAAGCGCGTGCTAACCTAATTGCTAAAATTGGCGAGAACATCAATGTTCGTCGTTCAGTTGTAGTTAAAGGTGACAACATGGCTGCATACGTACACGGCGGCACTATCGGTGTTGTTACTGTACTTAAAGGTGGTAATGAAGAATTAGCTAAGAAACTTGCTATGCACGTAGCAGCAGCTAAGCCTGAGTTCGTTAAACCTGAAGATGTTCCTGCATCTGTAGTTGAAAAAGAAAAAGCGATCCAAATCGAAATCGCAGTGAACAGTGGCAAACCACAAGAAATCGCTGAGAAAATGGTTGTTGGTCGTATGAAGAAATTCACTGGTGAAGTTAGCCTTACTGGTCAAGCTTTCATCATGGAACCTTCAAAAACTGTTGGTCAACTTCTTAAAGAAGAAGGCGCAGACGTTGAAACATTTATCCGCATCGAAGTGGGTGAAGGTATCGAGAAAGCGGAAGATGATTTCGCCGCTGAAGTTGCAGCTACAGTAGCAGCAGCTAAAAAAGCATAATTTAATTATTGCTTAAGATTTAATACAGACCGCGGCTCAGGCTGCGGTTTTTCCACAATTAGGATAAAGAGATCATTATGACTACCAACCCGAAACCTGCATATCGTCGTATTTTATTAAAGCTTAGCGGTGAAGCGCTGATGGGAGACGAGAATTTTGGTATTGATCCTAAAGTTCTGGATCGCATGGCACAAGAAATCAAAGAAATTGTTGAGTTAGGTGTTCAAGTTGGTTTGGTTATTGGTGGCGGAAACCTATTCCGTGGTGCAGGTCTGGCTGAAGCGGGTATGAACCGTGTAGTGGGCGATCACATGGGCATGTTAGCGACTGTGATGAATGGCTTAGCAATGCGTGATGCACTTCACCGTGCTTATGTGAATGCTCGTTTAATGTCTGCAATTGAATTACGTGGCGTATGTGACAGCTATAACTGGGCTGAAGCAATTAGCTTATTAAAAACTGGTCGAGTCGTTATTTTTTCGGCGGGTACAGGTAACCCATTCTGTACAACTGATTCTGCTGCGTGTTTACGTGGTATTGAAATTGAAGCTGACATTGTATTGAAAGCAACAAAAGTTGACGGTGTATACTCTGAAGATCCAGTGAAAAACCCTGATGCTGAATTTTACTCTAATCTTGAATATCGTGAAGTTGTAGAAAAAGAGCTTAAGATCATGGATTTATCGGCGTTTACTTTGGCTAGAGACCATAATTTACCTATGCGTGTATTTAACATGACTAAGCCAGGTGCTCTACGTCGTGTTATTATGGGTGAAGCTGAAGGCACATTGATTTCAAATGCAGCAAAGAAATAAAACTGGATCTCAAATTCAGTAAATAAATACAATAGTTTAAAGTTTAGAGGGATTATGACAAGACCTCTAAATTGAATTGATTTACACTAAGTAAGTAAATTCTCATAGATAAGACAGTGTTAAGCACTGCTCGACAAATTTAAGGAAGACGTTGTGATCAACGAAATTAAAGATGACGCTCAGACTCGTATGAGCAAAAGTATCGAAGCATTGAAAGGTCAACTATCTAAAGTTCGAACTGGCCGTGCACACCCAAGTATCCTAAACGGTATTACCGTTTCTTACTATGGTGCTAACACACCACTTAACCAAATTGGTAATGTTGGTACTGAAGATTCACGTACACTTAGCATTACTGTATTTGATGCCACTATGGTACAAGCGGTAGAAAAAGCTATCATGATGTCTGATTTGGGCCTTAACCCACAGTCTGCAGGTACAAATATCCGTATTCCATTACCAGCACTTACTGAAGAGCGTCGTAAGAGCTTAATCAAAGTTGTACGTGGAGATGCTGAACAAGGTCGTGTTGCGATCCGTAACATCCGTCGTGATGCAAATGGTGATATTAAAGCATTACTAAAAGAAAAAGAAATTGGTGAAGATGACGATCGTCGTGCACAAGATGAGATTCAAAAATTGACTGATACATATATTAAGCAAGTTGATTCTGTATTAGCAGATAAAGAAAAAGACTTAATGGAAGTGTAATTTATTTACATGCTTTAAAACGCCGTGTTTTGACGCGGCGTTTTAATTTTTGATGGATAGAAATAGTAATGGTAAACTCCAGCGAACTCGAAGCGTTAGTTAATGACTCGAAACCTAAGCACGTTGCAATCATCATGGATGGCAATGGACGTTGGGCTGAGCAGCGAGGCAAAATACGTATTAAGGGCCACCATGAAGGTGTTAAGTCTGTTCGCCAAGTTGTGAGTAGTGCATTAGCTATTGGGGTTGAATCACTCACGTTATTTGCTTTTAGTAGTGAGAATTGGCGTCGACCTGAAGCTGAAGTTAGCATGTTGATGAAATTATTCATGACAGTGTTAACTCGAGAAGTTAAAAAACTACATAAAAATCAAATTCGTCTAAATATTATCGGCGATATATCTGCCTTTAGTCCTGCCATTCAAACCAAGATCGCTGAAGCTCAAGCGTTAACCATAAATAATACTAAGTTAACCCTTAATATTGCAGCCAATTACGGTGGCCAATCAGATATTGCACATGCAGCCAAGAAAATTGCTGCAGCCGTTAAAAGTGGTGCAATGAGTCTTGAACAAATTGATGATAAAATGCTGGGTCAACACGTCGCAATGGCTGACCAGCCTGCCGTGGATCTGATGATCCGTACTGGCGGTGATCATCGAATTAGTAATTTTCTATTATGGCAATTGGCTTACGCAGAATTATATTTCAGTGATATATTATGGCCTGATTTTGACAGTATCGCCTTTGAAGATGCCATTTTTAGCTTTGTAAACCGAGAACGTCGTTTTGGCGGTACTGGCGAACAAGTCAGAGCTATTTTAACAAAGCAGCAATAAACACATATAAGTAAGTACTTAGCTCTCATACTGAGTACTTTTCAATAGGAGAACAACTTTGCTTAAGCAACGAATTACGACCGCGTTAATTTTAGCGCCATTAGCGCTTGCCGCTATTTTTTTGTTACCCCTGCAATGGTATGCGCTTGCAATCGCCGGTGTTTTTATCTTAGCAACAAAAGAATGGGCTCTATTGGTTGATAAGAATAACAGTAAATTACCCAATGCTTTGATTGTCGGCTATTCCCTTATTCTTGGTGCATCATTATTAGTTATTCCACCTGATGTTCGTAATATCTGGCAAGTGACTGATGGTGAAATTGTTTTAGTACCATTAGTCAAAGGGATTTTAACTGTCGGTGCAGTGTGGTGGTTAATTTGTGCCGGATTAGTTTTGACGTATCCAAATAGCGCTAAAGTATGGACTAAAAATACACTTGTTAAAGTTGGGTTTGGTATCGTTACGCTAGTGCCTTTTTTCTGGGCTATGTTAGCACTACGCTCTTATGATTATGCGCATGACCAGATGTCGGGTGCGTGGTTAGTGATGCTCGTGATGTTCTTAGTGTGGGGCGCGGATTCGGGTGCTTACTTTACTGGTAAAAAATTCGGTAAGAATAAACTAGCACCAAAAGTTAGCCCTGGTAAAACGCGTGAAGGTTTTCTTGGTGGTGTTGCTGTATCAATGATTATTGCGTTAATTGCTGCAGTTGTGATGACTGTATCACCTTCAGGGGAACTTGATGGCTCTAAGCTTGTCGTAGTTCTGTTCACGTGCTTTGTAACGTCAATTTCATCAACATTAGGTGATCTTAACGAGAGTATGTTTAAACGTGAAGCGGGTGTAAAAGACAGTGGTACATTATTACCTGGTCACGGTGGTATCCTTGATCGGATTGATAGCTTAACAGCTGCATTACCGGTATTTGCTGTTATTTATTTAGTTTGGTTTTAAGGGAGCGTTATTGTGATTGGATTAACGATACTGGGTGCAACCGGCTCGATCGGTAAAAGTACCCTTGCAGTTATTCGTCAAAATCCTGAGCGCTTTCGGGTACAGGCTTTAACGGCTAATAGTAATGTTACTGAGATGCTGGCGCAATGTTTAGAGTTTAAACCTTGCTACGCCGTTATGCTTAATGATGTTGCAGCAGGCCAGCTAGCGCGACAACTTAAATCACTTAATTGCTCTACAGAAGTGCTTTCTGGAATGGATGCATTATGTCAGGTTGCCACGCTTGACGATGCAGACATGGTGATGGCTGCAATCGTTGGCGCGGCAGGTCTTATGCCAACCTTAGCCGCTGTTCGCGCGGGAAAGCGGATACTGCTAGCAAATAAAGAAGCGTTAGTGATGTCTGGCGCTTTATTTATGGAAGAAGTAAAAGCCAGTGGTGCTGAAATATTGCCAATCGATAGTGAACATAATGCTATTTTTCAAGCAATGCCAACTGCAGTACAAACTAATTTGGGGTTTTGTGATCTGGTTGCTGAGGGGATCAGTAAGATCTTATTAACCGGTTCAGGTGGTCCATTCCGCTATAGTGATATTGCTGATTTATCAGCGGTCACGCCAGCACAAGCCTGTGCACACCCTAATTGGTCAATGGGACAGAAGATTTCAGTTGATTCTGCTACCATGATGAATAAAGGTCTCGAATATATTGAAGCGAAATGGTTATTTAATGCGGATGAAGCACAAATTCAAGTGGTGATTCATCCGCAGTCAGTGATTCACTCAATGGTGCAATATACTGATGGTTCAGTATTAGCACAAATGGGTGAACCGGATATGTGTACGCCAATAGCTCATGCAATGGCTTATCCACAACGAGTGCCTTCTGGTATAAAACCATTAGACTTTTTTGAAATGGGTGAATTAACGTTTTTAAAGCCTGATTATGCGCGTTATCCCTGTTTGAAATTAGCGATTGATGCTTGCTATCAAGGTCAAGCTGCGACAACGACGTTAAATGCTGCGAATGAAATCGCGGTTGACGCCTTCTTAACTGGGCAGATTGGTTTCACTGATATTGCTCGTGTAAACGAGACTGTATTAGATGCGATGACCATCTCTGAACCTAATAATATTGATGGTTTGATTGATATTGATGGCATGGCTCGAGCAGCAGCACAACAAACAATTAATAGAGTAACAAAATGATATCGTCTTTATGGAATTTAGGTGCATTTATTATTGCCCTAGGTATTTTGGTTGCTATACATGAATTCGGCCACTTCTGGGTGGCACGTCGATGCGGCGTTAAAGTATTACGTTTTTCGATTGGTTTTGGTAAAACCCTATGGATGCGTACGGGTAAAGATGGCACTGAATATGTAGTTGCAATGATCCCGCTCGGTGGTTTTGTTAAAATGCTCGACGAGCGTGTTGATGACGTACCTGAAGCATTAAAATCTCAATCATTTAATCGTAAACCTGTACTAGCCAGAATAGCAATTGTTGCCGCTGGGCCTTTAGCAAACTTTGCATTAGCCATTGTTGCATTTTGGTTTATGTTCATGATCGGTGTGCCGAGTGTGAAACCTGTGATTGGTGAGGTTGCTCCTCATTCGGTGATGGCACAAGCGGGTGTTACTGACAACGCGATTATTACGGCGATTGACGGCCAAGAAGTAAAAGATTGGAATGATGTAAGCCTTAAAATAATTGAACACATGGGTGAACCATCGATGGCTGTTCAGTTATATCTTGAGGACACTAACTACACCGTGTCTCATCAAATAGATTTACGTGATTGGACATTTGATCCTGAGCTAGAGTCACCGATTAAAAGCGTTGGTTTGACTCCTTATCAACCTGCTGTGAGTCAAGAATTAGCTCAAGTCGTTAAAGGTAGCGCGGGTGAAAGAGGCGGTCTGCTTGCTGGTGATAAAATTATCGCAGTCGGACAACAGCACATTGATAACTGGTTAATGCTAGTAGAAAAAATTCAAAATAGCCCAGATCAAATGTTAGTTGTAACAATACTTAGAAATGGTAAGCAACAAGAATTAAATGTTATACCAAAAGGTAAAGCTGATGCGGATGGAGTATTAAAAGGCTACCTAGGCGTTGCTCCAGTTGTCGCGAGTTATCCTGAAGATTATCTTGTTGATATTCAATATGGTATTCTAGATTCAGTACAACAGTCTGTTGAGCGTACTTGGCAACTGACTGCGCTAACGTTTAAGATGATTGGCCGTTTAGTGACAGGTGATATTTCACTAAATAATTTAAGTGGACCGATTTCCATTGCCAAAAGTGCTGGAGCCAGTGCTGACTATGGTTTGGTCTACTTCTTGGGTTTCCTCGCCTTGATTAGTGTTAATCTGGGTTTAATGAATTTAATGCCACTTCCTGTACTAGACGGTGGTCATTTGGTATTTTACACATTTGAACTTATCACAGGTCGACCTGTATCTGAAAAGATCCAAGAAGTCGGTTTCAAAGTTGGTTCAGTCATAATTATGCTATTAACGGGACTTGCCTTATTTAATGATTTTGCTCGTTTATAAGTCATTGAATTGCATTTAGGGATTATTTAATCAGAATGATAATTAATAAATATTTAGCTGGCGTACTACTTTCAAGTGCTTGCTTATTTACAAGTGCGACAGCGGTAGCCGCTGCTGGCAGTTTCATTGTTAAAGATATTCAAGTTGAAGGCTTACAGCGCGTAACATTAGGTGCTGCATTATTGAATATTCCATTACGTGAAGGGGATAGCATTAGCCGTAGTGATACGGCTCTCGCGGTGAAAAAATTATATGCATCAGGTAACTTTGATGATATTGAATTGTATCGCGATGGTTCGACGCTTGTGTTTAAAGTCACAGAATTACCAACGATTAGTAGTATTGAGTTTGTTGGTAATGAAGCCATTCCAGAAGAGCAGTTAAAAGACAGCCTTAGTTCATCAGGCATTCGTGTTGGTGAACCTATCGATCGTACTATTATTCGTTCGGTAGAGCAGGGATTACAAGAATTCTATTATGGTGCTGGTCGCTATAGTGCCAAAATTAATACAATTCTTACCCCATTGCCACGCAACCGTATTGATATTAAATTCAGTTTTGTTGAAGGTAAGTCAGCAGAAATTAAACAGCTTAATATCTTAGGTAATACAGTCTATTCAACCTCAGAATTAAAAAATCTGTTTGAGCTGAGTGATCATACGCCATGGTGGAACTTTATGGCTGATCAGCAATATCAAAAGCAGTTACTTGCAGGTGATTTAGAAAAACTGCGTAGTCACTATGTTGATAACGGTTATATTCGTTTTAAGACAGAATCAACGCAAGTATCAATGACGCCTGATAAACAAGGTATTTATATTACCCTTAAAGTAAATGAAGGTGAGCAATATCAACTTGGTAATATTAGCCTAACAGGTAATTTATTAGATAAAGAAGAAGAATTACGCGGTTTATTAGCGCTTAATTCTGGTGAGTTATACAGTGGTGCGAGTGTCACTGCTACGGAAGAAAGCCTAAGTCGTTATTTAAGTCGTTTCGGTTACGCTTATCCAAAAGTATCTACTTATCCAGAAATCAATGATGAAGATCATACGGTTAACCTGACGATTGCGGTTGAGCCGGGTCCTCGTATCTATGTGCGTCGAATTAATTTTGCGGGTAACGATGTCACCAAAGATGAAGTTTTACGTCGTGAAATGCGTCAAATGGAAGGTACTTGGTTATCTAATCGTTTAATTGACCGCTCTAAAACCCGTCTGAATCAGCTTGGTTTCTTCGAAACTGTAAACACCAATACGGTACGTGTACCGGGTGAAATGGATGTGGTTGATGTTAATGTTCAAGTGAAAGAACAACCTGCCGGTTCATTTAATGCGGGTATCGGTTATGGTTCTGAGTCGGGTTTAAGTTTAAATGCAGGTATTCAGCAGGATAACTTCTTTGGTACAGGTAATAAGGCTGGGATTAGTGTTAGCACGAATGACTACTCTAAAAATGCCAGCTTAAATTATACCGACCCGTACTTTACGGTTGATGGTGTGAGCTTTGGTGGTAAGATTTATTTCACTGATTTTGAAGCAAAGGAAGCGAATATTGTTGATTATAACAACCGTACCTATGGTATCTCTGGCAGCTTAGGTTTCCCAGTTAATGAAAATAATACCTTAAGCTTTAGCTTAGGTTATGAATGGAATAAAATTTCGAAAACTACGACCTATGCGCAAACTCAGAGATTTTGGGACATCTATGAGAAAGATGCCGATAAAGATGGTGGCTTCGTGGTATTCCAAGGTTTTGATGTGTCAGCGTCTTGGCGTCGTCGCACCTTAAACCGCGGTGTGTTTGCAACATCAGGTTCGGAGCAAAAAGCTAACTTTACGATGACTGTACCGGGTTCGGATGTGCAGTATTTTAAAATGAGTTTTGATAACAAATACTATGTACCGTTATCAACAAATCACCGCTGGTCAGTATTAATGCGCGGTCGTGTTGCTTACGGTAATGGTTATGGTAAGACATCAAAAGGTGATGATCATGTATTACCATTTTATCAAAACTATTATGCAGGTGGCTTCTACTCCGTACGTGGTTTTAACAGTAATACTATCAGTCCAAAAGGTATACAGACTACTCCTTTACCAGCTAGCGGAGATCAAGGTTTTGTAGCAACGAATTCTTCGATTGGCGGTAATGCATTAGCAACCGCTAGTTTAGAGTTGATTTTCCCTACACCATTCTTAAGTGAAGAATATGCTAACCTCGTGCGTACCACGGTATTCGTTGATGCAGGTTCGGTGTGGGATACGGAATTTAATGCCGACAATTATCCTGAGGATAAATGTACTGGTAATAAGTGTAGCTACTACGGAGATTTTTCTGACCCTACACGTATACGTGCATCTGCGGGCGTTAGCTTGCAGTGGTTGTCTCCAATGGGCCCGTTAGTATTCTCATTAGCAACACCATTGAAAGAATATGAGGGTGATAGAACGGAAGTGTTTACCTTTAATATTGGTACTACTTTCTAAGCTAATTAATATTAATTAAATGCGTACTTTCTGCATTGGAAGTACGTTTTAAGTTGAAACTTCACTAGGAACTAAAATGAAAAAATTTATTAAAGCAACGGCATTAGCACTGGCTCTTGGTGCATCATTTACTGCAAGTGCAGCGGGTTATGCTGTTGTTGATGCAGGTAAGATCTTACAACAATTACCGCAACGTGAAGCGATTGGTAAACGTTTGAATGAAGAGTTTCAAACACGTGCCATTGAGTTGAATAAATTGCAGACAGAATTGATTGAATTAAATGAAAAGCGTCAACGTGATGCGGCATTAATGACACCAGCAGAGCAAACGAAATTGGTGCGAAAGTTAGAAGAATTAGATGCGCAACTGAAATTAAAAGGTAAGGCATTTAAAGAAGATCAGCAACGTCGTGGGCAAGAAGAAAATAACAAATTATTAGTATTATTACAAAATGCAATTGAGACTGTATCTAAGCGTGATGGCTATGATCTTGTAGTAACCAAACAAGCTGTGCTATTTGTCGAACCTAAATTAGATATTTCCGACAAAATAATTCAAGAATTAAGCAAGTAACTGTATTTTGCAACATATAAGTCAGTAACTATATTTAACTGCACAACAAATGTAGTACAGTAGCACAAAAATTTTATAGAGTAGAAAGGTTTCACATGGCAATGACGTTACAACAAATAGCTACAGCAATTAAAGCTGAACTACATGGCGATGGCAGCATCGAGATTAATGCAATTAATTCGATGCAAAATGCACAGTCAGGTAGTATCACTTTTTTAAGTGATAGCAAATACAGCGCTCAATTAGCTACTGTTGCGGCGTCTGCTGTGATCCTTAAACAGGATGATCTTGCCGCGTGTAATACCAATGCATTGGTAATGAAAAATCCCTACGTTGGTTTTGCATTAGTCGCACAGTTACTTGACACCACACCTGCGCCAGCAACTGATATTGCCCCGAGTGCGGTAATTGCTGACGATGTGGTACTAGGTGACAATGTTGCTATTGGTGCTAACGCAGTTATTGAAACTGGTGTATCACTCGCGGATAACGTGATAATTGGTGCGGGCTGTTTTATTGGTAAAAATACCCGAATTGGTCAGAGCACTAAGTTGTGGGCAAATGTTACTATTTATCATGATATCGAAATTGGCCGTGATTGCTTGCTCCAAAGTGGTACCGTGATTGGTGCTGATGGTTTTGGTTATGCCAATGATGGCGGCAAGTGGATTAAGATCCCGCAATTGGGTCGTGTTATTATTGGTGATCGAGTTGAGATCGGTGCATGTACAACGATCGATCGTGGCGCGTTAGATAATACTATTATTGCTGATGGCGTGATTTTAGATAATCAATGTCAAGTTGGTCATAATGTTGAAATAGGTGAAAATACGGCTATCTCGGGCGGTACTCTGTTAGCAGGAAGCTTAAAACTAGGTAAACAATGCATGATTGGTGGTGGTAGTGTTATCAATGGTCATATGGAAATAACCGATAACGTTAATATCACAGGTATGTCGATGGTAATGCGTCCGATTGATAAAGCGGGTCTTTATTCATCAGGCATTCCAGCACAATCCAATCGTGAATGGCGTCGTCAAACTGCCCGTGTAATGAAAATTGATGATATGCACAAGCGCTTATCTAAATTAGAAAAATCAAGTTAGAAAAACGGAATAAGCTTTCGTTGTGACAGGAATAAAATTTTGAGTGAACAACTAAATAGAATTGAAATACAAGAAATCATGGAATTACTGCCACACAGGTACCCATTTTTACTTGTTGATCGAGTACTCGATTTCGAAGCGGGTAAATCACTACATGCAGTTAAAAATGTATCGGTAAATGAACCACAATTTACGGGACATTTCCCAAAACAGCCTATTTTCCCTGGTGTACTTATTTTAGAAGCATTAGCGCAAGCATCTGGTCTTCTAGGTTATAAGTCATCTGGTGGCCCTAGCGATAATGAACTGTATTATTTCGCTGGTATTGATAAGGCGCGTTTTCGTAAACCTGTAGTACCGGGTGATGTGTTACATTTGCATATTGAATTAATTAAAGAACGCCGTGGAATTGGCCGCTTTGTTGCGATCGCAAAAGTCGATGGTAGCGTTGTATGTGAAGCTGAAATCATGTGCGCAAGACGAGAGGCTAAATAGTGATCCATGAAACAGCTATTGTGCATGAAAGCGCAAAAATTGGTAAAAATGTAAAAATTGGTCCTTGGACTATCGTTGGTGAAAATGTTGAGATTGGTGATGACTGTGTGATTTCGTCTCATGTTGTGATCAACGGTCCTTGTAAAATTGGTAAAGGCAATCGCTTTTTCCAATACGGTTCGATTGGCGAACAGTGCCAAGATCTTAAATATGCAGGTGAAAACACGCGTCTTGAGATTGGTGATAATAACGTGTTCCGTGAAGGCGTTACCATTCACCGCGGTACAGTACAAGACCAAGGTTTGACCAAAATTGGTAGCAATAGCTTGTTTATGGTGAATGCGCATGTTGCGCATGATGTGATCATCGGTGATAACTGTATTTTTGCTAACAACGCGACATTAGCTGGTCACGTACACATTGGTGATTATGTGATTTTTGGTGGTCATGCAGCGATCCACCAATTTGGTAAAGTGGGTTCTCACGCCTTTGTTGCTGGTGGTTCGGTTATCATTAAAGATATTCCTCCGTATGTAATGGCATCGGGTCATCACGCGAAGCCTTTTGGTATTAATTCTGAAGGTCTAAAGCGCCGCGGTTTTGATGCTGACGCGATTAAAGCGGTTAAGCGTGCTTACCGTGTATTATACCGTCAAGGAAATACCCTTACTGAAGCATTAACTGCATTAGAAGCAAGTGCAAAAGAACAACCGAGCGTTGCTTTGTTTACAGAATTTTTAAAAACCAATGAACGTGGTATTATTCGTTAATCGTATTCTTTATAGATAGCTTACAATGACAACGAAACCATTACGTATTGGTATTATCGCCGGAGAAGTCTCCGGCGATATTTTAGCTGCCGCGCTAATCAAAGAAATTAAATCTCGTCATCCAGATGCCATTTTCGAGGGGATTGCTGGACCTCGCATGCAAGCGCTTGGTTTTAACACCTTATTCGAAATGGAAGAGTTATCTGTATTTGGTCTTGTCGAAGTACTTGGTCGCCTCCCTCGACTGTTTAAAGTTAAACGAGAAGTACTTGCTCATTTTAAGAAAAACCCACCTGATATCTTTATTGGTGTTGATGCGCCAGATTTTAATATTCCCATTGAATTAAAGCTAAAAGCAAGCGGTATAAAAACCGTACATTATGTCAGCCCTTCAGTTTGGGCATGGCGCCAAAAACGCGTTTTCAAAATTAAAAAAGCCGTGGATATGGTGCTCGCCTTTCTACCATTTGAAAAAGCGTTTTATGATGAATATGATGTACCTTGTCGTTTTGTTGGGCATACTATGGCGGATTCAATCCCACTAGCGGGAGCTGATAAACAAGCCGCAATCACGCAATTAAAACTCGATCCTAAGCAACGTTATGTGGCTATTCTACCGGGTAGTCGTGCAGGCGAAGTTGGGTTACTATCAGCCAGCTTTTTAGAAACTGCGATGTTATTAAAACAGCGATTTAGTGATCTGCAGTTCGTTGTGCCTATGGTGAATGAAGAGCGTAAAGAACAGTTTTTAGCTATTAAGCAAGAAATAGCACCTGAGCTTGAGGTGATCGTGCTTGATGGACATGCGCGTGAAGCAATGGCTGTTGCAGATGCGGTGCTATTAGCATCTGGTACTGCTGCGCTCGAAACCATGTTGATGAAGCGTGCGATGGTGGTTGGTTATCGTGTTAAGCCGATTACGTATAAGATCATGTTACGTTTGATGAAAGCACCGTTTGTGTCATTACCAAACTTGTTGGCAAAAAAAGAAATTGTCGCTGAGCGTTTACAAGATGACTGCCAACCCGAAATATTGGCAGAGGAAATGGCTAAACTATTAGAAACAGACAATGCTAAACTGATTGCACACTTTACTGAACTGCATAAACAGATCCGTTGTGATGCGGATAAACAAGCCGCGGATGCAGTACTCGAATTGATTAATGACAACGTGAGTACTATAGCTTCTTCTGATGATAGTGAACAAGCCAATGATAAAACTAGTGCAACCTAAAGACAGGTAAATAATATGTATGATGAAGTAATTTACCCTGAGGGGAAACTTGTTGCTGGTGTTGACGAAGTGGGCCGTGGTCCATTAGTGGGTGATGTTGTTACCGCTGCGGTGATATTAGATCCGAATAACCCAATTATAGGGCTAACCGATTCAAAAAAATTAAGTGATAAAAAACGTCAATTACTCTTTCCTGAGATTAAGGAAAAAGCATTAGCGTGGAGTATTGGTCGTTGTAGCCCTAGTGAGATTGATGAACTGAATATCTTACAAGCAACCATGGTAGCAATGCAGCGAGCGGTTGCAGGGCTTACTCTGCAACCAGAACATGTGTTTATTGATGGTAATCGTTGCCCTGCATTACCTATGACTGCAGAAGCCATTGTAAAAGGCGATTTGCGCGTAGCGGAAATAAGTGCGGCGTCAATCTTAGCAAAAGTAGTACGAGATGCTGAAATGGATGAATTGCATGAACGTTACCCTGAATATGGTTTTGCGCAACATAAGGGTTATCCAACCAAAGCGCACATGGAAAAATTAGCGGAACTTGGACCGACAGAAGAGTACCGTAAAAGTTTTAAACCTGTGCAACGGGCGCTGGGTCTATTAAAATAAGATGAGGTGGCCGAGTGCCATTTCACATTATTGTTTCCCGTTTTATTTATCTACTCTCAATTAGCAGAAAGTTTTAATTATGGCAGAACCTCGTTTTATTCACCTGCATTTACACTCTGAATTCTCGATGGTGGACAGCTTAGTACGTATCAAACGTTTAGCGCCCCGTTTACAAGAACTCAATATGCCCGCGATCGCATTAACCGATCAAACCAATATGTGCGCATTAGTTAAGTTTTATGGTGGAATGCAAAGGGCAGGGGTTAAACCCATTCTTGGCGCTGACTTTTGGGTGCAAAGTGAAGAATACCCAGATGAGCAATTTAAGCTAACAGCCTTAGCCAAAGATAACAAAGGCTATAACAACATTACGGTATTGATCTCCAAAGCTTATAGTCGTGGTCATGTTGATGGTCGTGCCATTATTGATAAAGCTTGGTTAGCTGAGCATGCCGAAGGTGTAATATTATTATCTGGTGCGCGTAATGGTGATATAGGTAAAGCCCTATTAAAAGGTAATGATGCATTAGCACTACAGTGCTTACAATTTTACCAAGCACACTTCCCCGATAGTTATTATCTTGAGTTAATTCGTACTGGTCGTCCAGACGAAGAAGCTTATCTGCACATGGCTGTCGATTTTGCGACCCAGCATCAGTTACCTGTTGTTGCCACCAATGATGTGGTGTTCTTACATGAAGATGAATTTGATGCTCATGAAATTCGTGTGTCGATTCATGATGGTTATACGTTAGAAGACAAGCGTCGCCCTAGGCTATACAGTAAAGAACAGTACTTACGCAGTGAAGACGAAATGTGTGAGTTATTTGCTGATATTCCAGAAGCGTTGGCTAACTCAGTTGAAATAGCAAAACGTTGTAATGCGACTGTACGCTTAGGAGAATATTTTTTACCTAACTTCCCAACGGGTGAGTTGTCGACAGAAGATTTCTTAGTCAAAGTATCTGAAGATGGCCTAGTTGAACGCCTTGATTTCTTATTTCCCGATCCTGAAGAGCGTGAACGTCAGCGTCCTGCATATGAAGACCGCCTCGATATTGAATTAAAAGTAATTAACGACATGGGCTTCCCTGGTTATTTCCTGATCGTGATGGAGTTCATCCAATGGAGTAAAGATAACAATATTCCAGTTGGACCTGGTCGAGGATCCGGTGCCGGTTCATTAGTGGCTTATGCATTGAAAATTACCGATCTTGATCCACTTGAATACGAATTACTGTTCGAACGTTTCTTGAATCCTGAACGTGTATCTATGCCCGATTTCGATGTCGATTTCTGTATGGACCGTCGTGACGAGGTGATCGATCACGTTGCCGAATTGTATAACCGCGATGCAGTAAGTCAGATCATCACTTTTGGTACTATGGCGGCAAAAGCGGTTATTCGTGACGTAGGTCGTGTACTTGGCCATCCGTTCGGTTTTGTTGATCGTATTTCTAAGTTAATTCCCGGCGATCCGGGTATGACCTTAGGTAAAGCGTGGGATATTGAACCGCGTTTGGATGAAATGTATCAAGGTGATGAAGAAGTCCGCGCGCTGGTTGATATGGCGCGTATTCTGGAAGGTGTAACACGTAACGCCGGTAAACATGCGGGTGGTGTGGTTATTTCACCTACCGTGATCACTGATTTTGCACCACTGTATTGTGATGATACAGGTAATAACCCGGTTACCCAGTTTGACAAAAACGATGTGGAAGAAGCTGGGCTGGTTAAATTCGATTTCTTGGGTCTACGAACCTTGACCATTATTCAGTGGGCACTGGATATGGCAAATCCACATCTACTGAAGCAAGGTAAAGACGCGATCCGTATTGAGTCGATTGATATTACCGATAAAAAGTGTTTTGACTTATTACAGCGCTCAGAAACGACCGCGGTATTCCAGTTAGAATCACGTGGTATGAAGGACCTGATCCGTCGTTTAAAACCCGATAGCTTTGAAGATATGATTGCACTGGTGGCCTTGTTCCGTCCCGGCCCATTACAATCAGGCATGGTAGATAACTTTATTGACCGTAAGCATGGTCGAGAAGAAGTATCTTACCCAGATGCCCAATATCAACATGAATCGTTGAAAGAAATCCTCGATCCGACCTACGGCATTATCTTGTATCAAGAACAAGTAATGCAGATTGCCCAAGTCTTATCTGGTTATACCCTCGGTGGTGCCGACATGCTACGTCGTGCTATGGGTAAGAAAAAACCAGAAGAGATGGAAAAACAGCGTGGTACTTTCAAAGAAGGCGCGATAAATAACGGTGTCGACGGTGACCTGTCGATGAAGATTTTCGATCTAGTAGAAAAGTTCGCGGGTTACGGTTTCAATAAATCACATTCTGCCGCTTACGCTCTGGTATCGTATCAAACGCTGTGGATGAAGACCCATTACCCTTCTTATTTCATGGCGGCGGTTATGTCTGCTGATATGGATAATACCGAGAAAGTGGTGACCTTGGTTGATGAAGTGGAACGCATGGGGTTAACACTATTACCGCCTGATGTGAACAAAGGTTTATTTAAGTTTAATGTCGACGAAGACCAGACCATTATTTATGGTATAGGTGCAATTAAAGGCGTGGGTGAAGGGCCAATTGATGCAATTATTGCCGCCCGAGAAAGTGGTGGTGAGTTCTCTGATCTATTTGATTTCTGTAATCGAGTTGATTTGAAAAAAATCAATAAGCGTATCATGGAAAAACTCATTTACGCAGGAGCATTAGATAAATTAGGTCCTCATCGCGCGGCCTTGCATGCGACATTACCTGAAGCTATGAAAGCCGCTGCACAACACGCGATAGCCGAAGCGCATGGTCAAAGTGACTTGTTTGGTATTTTAACCACTGAACCGGAAGAAATTGAGGGTAAGTTTGCTGACGTACCTGAATGGCCTGATAAAGTATGGCTGGAAGGGGAGCGAGAAACCTTAGGTCTTTATCTTACTGGGCATCCAATTAACCAGTATATTAAAGAAGTTAAACGTTATTCGAGTAATCGTTTGAAAGATGTAAAACCGACTGAACGTGGTAAAGTTGTGACTGCGGTTGGTTTAGTTATTTCTGCACAAGTTAAAGTGACGAAGAAAGGTACCCGCATGGGGATCTTAGAGATTGATGACAAAAGTGGCCGCTTAAGTGTGATGTTCTTCTCAGAAGCGTTTGAACGTTATGAGGAATATATAGCTAAAGATCGTATTTTAGTGATTACTGGAGAGGTCAGCTTTGACGATTTCAATGGTGGGTATAAGATGACCGCCAGAGAAGTTATGGATATTGAAGCTGCGCGAGAGCGTTATGCGCGTGGCCTCACATTACAGTTAAATGCAGACAAAATGAATGATACGTTTATGGGTAAGTTTATGGATACACTTGAACCTTATCGTGCGGGTACTTGTCCCATAAATATATATTATCAACGCGCCGATGCGAGGGCTAAATTAACTTTAGGTGTCGAATGGCGAGTATCGCCCACTGATGAGCTTTTATATGGATTAGAGCTGATGCTAGGGTCGGGAAATGTTGATCTTGAATTTGATTAGTGCTGACGTTATAAGATTGTCGTCATTAGCCATTAGCAATAATATTAGATAAGGAAGCAGCGCCTCATGGCCATAAATTTTTTAGATTTTGAACAGCCGATTGCAGAATTGCAGGCTCAAATCGATGAATTAAAACTTGTGACTAACAATACTGATGATGTTGATCTACAAGATGAAATATTTCGTTTAGAAAAGAAAAATGCAGAACTAACAACAAAAATATTCAGTGATTTGAAACCTTGGGATGTCGCTAAGATGGCTCGTCATCCACAGCGTCCATATACACTTGATTATATCGAACATGTTTTTACTGATTTCGATGAATTGGCAGGTGATCGTGCTTTTTCTGATGATAAAGCAATTGTTGGTGGTACGGCACGTTTAGATGGTATGCCAGTGATGATTATTGGCCAGCAAAAAGGCCGTGATACTAAGGAAAAATTAATACGCAACTTTGGTATGCCGCGTCCAGAAGGTTACCGTAAAGCGTTGCGTTTAATGAAAATGGCAGAAAAATTCAAGATGCCTATCATTACCTTTATTGATACCCCTGGTGCTTACCCTGGTGTCGGTGCTGAAGAGCGTGGTCAAAGTGAAGCGATTGCACGTAATTTAAAAGAAATGGCTGAGCTTACAGTTCCGGTTATTTGTACTGTGATTGGTGAAGGTGGTTCGGGTGGTGCATTAGCGATTGGTGTTGGTGATCGTGTGAATATGCTGCAATACAGTACTTATTCGGTGATCTCTCCTGAAGGTTGTGCGTCAATCTTATGGAAGTCTGCCGATAAAGCCCCTTTAGCAGCTGAAGCAATGGGGATCACTGCTGAGCGACTTAAGAGTTTAGATTTGATTAATACCGTTATCTCAGAACCACTCGGTGGCGCACATAGAGATATGGCTTTAATGGCTGCTAACTTGAAAGAGCGTATTAAAGCGGATCTTGCTGAGCTTACACCGCTTGAGCATGAGACATTGTTAGAACAACGTTATGAGCGTCTAATGTCATTTGGCATGTAAGCGGTTATAACACTAGATTGTTATAAAGATAATCGAATCATATTTATTAAACCGCTGATAGCTTTATTAGCGGTTTTTTTATATCCACCTCTTTTCGGTATATACTGTTTTGGTCTATTCTAACTGTGATGATAACTGTGGTTACTAACGTCGATCTTTTTTCAACATTTCAGCACTCGTTACAATCGTTAACGACAAAACCTATGCAAATTGTACTTGCTTATAGCGGAGGTCTTGATTCTCATGTGTTATTACATTTACTTGCCCGTTATCAGCAATTATATCCTCAGCATGATTACCTTGCGGTGCATGTTCATCACGGTTTAAGCGACAATGCGGATACTTGGTCAGCACATTGTCAGCAAACTGCCGCGGCGTTAGGAATTAATTTTATTGCCGAAAAGGTAGTGCTTGATGTTGGCAGTCGAGAAAGTTTAGAAGCGAAAGCACGCACCGCCCGTTACCAAGCAATAGCGCAGCACTTAAAGAACGCATCATTATTACTACTTGGTCAGCATTTGGATGATCAGCTCGAAACATTTTTATTGCAGCTTAAACGTGGTGCAGGTGTTAAGGGCTTGTCAGCGATGGCTGCGCAGATGCCTTTTTCATTACAAGCAAACTGTCAGATAGTTCGTCCTTTACTGACTCATCCGCAACAAATACTGGTGGATTATGCCAGCCAAGCACAATTATCTTGGGTTGAAGACGAAAGTAATAATGACCAGAGCTATGATCGTAATTTCTTACGTCATCAAATTATTCCCAGTTTGAAACAACGTTGGCCGGGTATCGCTCATGCTGTCCATCGCAGCGCTGAACTCTGTGCCGAGCAACAAGCGTTAACGGATGAAATTGCACAAATGGATCTTGTTACTTGTGAACATTATTTAGTCGGGTTAAAAATTGTTGAATTAGATAAACTATCAAAAATTCGCCGTAATAATGTCATCCGTTTTTGGCTTTCTCGTCAACAGTTACCTATGCCAAGCCGACACCATTTAGATAAATTGTGGCTGGAGGTGGTGAATGCCGCTGATGATGCTAATCCACAACTGAGCTGGCAGGCGGGCGAGTTTCGCCGTTATCAAGGTGTGCTTTATAATCAGCAGAAATACGCAGAGCTAAAAGACGTAGTGATAGTGCTTGAACATCAAAAATCTCAGCGTATTGTGTTACCGGACAATATTGGCTTCTTGTTTTTACAAGACAGGACACAAGACAAGAGTGGCGTTGATAGCGGTAATACAATTGATGACGATACCAGTGCGATTTGTTTGAAAGCTCCACTCGCACATGAAAAAGTAACTATTCGTTTTCGCGGTGAGGGTAAATGCCACCCTATTGGACGTAGTGGTTCGCGCAGTATTAAGAAGTTATATCAAGAATATCAGGTGGCACCTTGGTTACGTGATCGTATCCCATTAGTCTATTATGGAGATGTGCTTGTGTGCGCTGTTGGACTCTGGATATGCAAGGGCTATGCAGCGAAGGCTGGCTTGTGTTGGCATGTCACCCGCTAACGAGTGATAGCAGATACTGATAATCATTTATGTTAGAAATAAAAAAGCAGATGAACTAATCTCATCTGCTTTTATTTCTATCTGTATCTTATATTGAACTGGTTATTGAGCTTCAACTTCTTTTTTGACCTGCTGGTGACCTTGTTCTAAGTGTACGAAGTCAATATCGTCATTACCGTTAACCGTATAAGCTTGACCAAATCCTTTCACATAACGACCTATTTGTGGTTCGATACGAAATAGACGGAAATCACTTAAACCGCTTAAGTTAGTTATAATTTCACCAAAACGAGCCTCTAGTGCTGGGATTGCTTGTGACCAAGATTCGCTTTCTCGGGCAATAACTTCGGCATTAGCCTTATATGTAAGACGGTGACGAGCAAAAATTTGTTTCGAATTTAGTTCATCTTCTAATAGCATGAATGATAGATTTTTATTCACCAATAGATTTTGCGTATGCTCTGCAACTTCACTGATTAAAATGTAATAGCCATCCTCTAAGCGCACAAATGGTGCATAGCTGATATGTGGAAATCCATCTGCGCTTAATGTTGATAAAATTAAAGTTTGACGCTCTTCTCTAAACTCTGCAATTTTTGGCTGTAAGCGATTTTCTAAGCGTTCTTGTTTGTTCATCATAATGACCTTAGCGTCTGTGATTGATGTTTAATTAGTTACGATAGCGATAGTTTCGTCGCTTATTGTTTGCGTTGACAGTGCATGAAAACGTGTTATTTGTTCTGGTATAACTTGCCCATCTTTATCACGACCGAGATAAATCTTAAATACGCTATTACCATCATGGTCAAAGAACTGTACATAGTAGCTTAGTTTACCTTGAACTTTACGTGTGAGTAGGGCTATTGCAGATACATTTTCAAGTTTTAAGTGGCCTTGTAAACCAACACTATCGTGCGATAAATTGTAATAACCGTAGGCATTTCTTCCTTTCGGGAAAGGTGCTTTTACTTCAAATACAAAACCAGATACTTCAATAATACAAGTCACTTTTCCCCAGTTAGCAATATCGCTTAATAAGCGTTGTGCTTGTTCTGCTGGCAGCATATTAACTTCTTGCTCTGGTAATGCTTGGATCACCTGTAATTCACTGCAATTAAGCTTAAGCGCGATTTCAATGCTTCTTAATCGAGGTTGGTCAGCCATTAACTGACGAATTTCATTGCGAATTGTATTTTCTTGCATACTGTTTAGCCTTTTAGCTACCTATCATTAACCTAATAGTAGTAGGTTAATATAAGTGTAATGATAATGCAACCAATTCGCATTTGCATTATCTTGGTTTGTTATTTAAACTGTCGGGAAAATTTTGGTTAAATTAACACTGGGTTGGAATTAAGATGCATAAGGTTTTGATTAGCGTTTGTTGTTTATTATTGTCATTCGGTAGTGTTGCTGGGGAACGTATTATTAGTGCTGGCGCAGGTGTTACTGAGCTATTAATCGCTTTGGATAAACAAGATGATTTGGTTGCGGTCGATTTGACTAGTCGCTACCCAGCCGTATCAAAATTACCTGTTATTGGTTATCACCGTCAATTGTCTGCTGAAGGGGTATTATCATTAGCACCAGATATACTGATTGGTAGTAGTGAAATGGGGCCACAATCAACGCTTGATCAGTTAGTGCAAAGTGGTGTTGAGGTGATGGTGTTACCGACTGAAACAACAACGAAAAACCTACTTGATACTATTACCTTACTTGGTGAAAAATTAGGTAGAAAATCAGAAGCTAAGCAATTAACTACCAAACTTAATCATGATATTAATCAGTTAGAAGCAAATCAACATAAAATTAAAACACCAAAAAAAATGCTGTTCTTATTGTTGAATGACAAAGGTACTTACACTGCAGCAGGCAGCAATACCACTGCACACTCGGTGATGACATTAGCTGGTGCTACTAATCCAGCTGCTGCGCTTAATTCTTATCAAGCGTTATCAGCGGAATCATTTTTGGCCATGGCACCAGAAAGTATTTTGGTAAGTGGCCGTCATTGGAAGAAATACCAGGATATCGATACCTTAATTGCAGAGATGCCATTATTAGCGCAAACACCTGCGGGTCGTAACAATGCTATTTATGTCATTGATGGTCGTGCCCTCGTGGGTGGCTTGGGCATTAATAGTATTGAACAAGCAAAACAGCTACAACGTAAGTTATACCCAGGCTTAGCTGCAAATTTAGATTAATTAAGGGCGTATATGTTTGTTAATAGCCGTTGGCCATTATTGTTACCGAGTTTGGTTTTATTTTGTCTTGCTTCTATGGTGGTGTTATCTGTATCTGTTGGACCAATGGCTATCTCGTTTGCCGACAGTATTAAAGCATTATTGGTGAATTGGGTGAATTGGCAATCGCCAGTAAGTACTCAAAATGCCATTGTTGTGAGCCATATTCGCTTGCCTCGCACACTACTTTGTTTATCCATTGGCGGTATATTGGGAATCACTGGTGCTGTGATGCAAGGTGTGTTTCGTAATCCGTTAGCTGATCCTGGTATTATTGGGGTAAGCAGTGGTGCGGCACTAGGTGCTGGTTTAGGTATTGTTATTTTTGCTGATTTGATGGTTGATTTACCTGATTGGTTACAATTGAGTACTGTGTCTTTTTTTGCATTTACCTTTGCTTTAGCAGTTTGTTTACTGGTCTACAAACTAGGGACAAGTAGCCAAGGCAGTTCTGTGGTGGTGATGTTACTTGCGGGTGTGGCAATCAGTGCAATCGCTGGCGCGGGGATGGGCATGCTCACGTATATTGCTGATGATCAAAGCCTGCGTGATTTGAGTTTGTGGCAAATGGGCTCAATGGCGGGCAGTAATTGGATCAGTATTACTATCAGTAGTATTACCCTCGTATTTTTGTTGGTTATATTTATGTCATCAGCGAAAGCATTGAATATTTTATTGCTGGGGGATGCGGAAGCGATACACCTTGGTATCGATATTGTACGTATAAAACGTCGGTTAATATTTTGCTGCGCAATAGGGCTTGGGGTTGCGGTATCAATCGCTGGTATGATTGGGTTTATTGGTTTGATTATTCCGCATATGGTTCGCTTGTTAGTGGGGCCGAACCATCAGCGTTTATTACCATTATCGGCGATGCTAGGGGCTCTGTTATTATTACTTGCCGATATTTTAGCGCGTACCGTCATGGCACCAAGTGAAGTACCTGTTGGTATTATAACTGCATTATTAGGCAGTCCTTTCTTTATTATTTTATTACTCCAACAGCGTTCTAAATTAGGGATATAGTTTGATGTTAAACGTGACAAAATCGGTACTACATTGTCAGCAGCTTAATTATAATATTGCTGGTAAATGTATTTTTAATGATCTCAATTTGACGTTAGATGAAGGGGAGTTTTTGGCTGTTCTTGGTCCTAATGGTGCTGGTAAAAGTTCATTATTTAAAGCTATCACCGGAGAGTTAAAACCTACATCGGGGACGATTTTTTTAAACGGTGAAGTACGGAACAATATTAATCGGAGTGAGGTAGCCAAGATGCTGGCGGTATTACCACAAAGTGCCAGCTTAAGTTTCTCATTTCAAGTGATCGATGTGGTACTGATGGGTGGATTGCAGGCTGACAGTGGTCAAGCTAAAGTACAAGAACTCGCTGATACAATATTACGTGAACAAGACATCGAGCATTTAAGAACCCGAGCTTACCCGACATTATCGGGTGGTGAAAAGCAGCGTGTACACTTTGCGCGAGTACTGTTGCAGTTAGCTGTGGGTAATAAGAACAAACCGCAGCTATTATTATTGGATGAGCCTACAGCCGCGTTGGATATAAATTATCAACATCAATTATTAAAGAGTGCTAAGCATTTAGCGCAGACGGGAGTGGCTGTGGTTGCGGTATTACATGATCTTAATTTGGCAGCCAAGTATGCTGACCGGATCATCTTATTGAAAGAAGGTAATATCTGTGCCAATGGCAGCGCAGAGCAGGTAGTGACCACTGATAATATCCGTGATGTTTATGGCTATGAAAGTACGGTGATTAATAACGCCGAGTTTTCACACCCAATTGTGATGTGATGTTGTTTGTTTCTATTTTTGGGATGACAACCTACTATCTAATAAGTAATAGGTGTTAGAGTGTTATCATGAACCCAAAGTGTAATGAAGACATGACGAATAGTGAGCGTTGTACGAGTCAACATAGTATGAATAAACACTGTTCGAGTAATAAAATAATTAGTCATGAAGAGCAAGCGGCGATTACTCGTGTGATAGCCCACGCGGGGCAATTATTACAGGCGTATAACGCTGAAAGCCGGCTCATTGAACAAACCACTGAGCGCCTTGGCATGGCGTTCGGTTTAGACAGTGTTGAAATAGCACTTACCTCCAAAGCCATTATTCTTACTTCTCGATCTAAAGACCAATGTGTTACTACAACGCGCACCATGAAATCCCATGGTATTGATATGGGGATTGTCTGTGAAGTACAGCGAATTTGTATTCTTGCAGAAAAGCAGATTTATGACGTCGAGAAGGTAAAGCAACGTTTAAATAACTTAGCTGTACCGAAATACAATTCAGTCATAGTTGCGTGTTTTGTGGCGTTATCTTGTGCTTGCTTCAGTCACTTATTTGGTGGCGATAGCATTGTATTTATTGCTACTTGGTTAACAAGTTTTATTTCGATGCGAATTCGCCAATGGCTAACCCTGCTACATCATAATTTACTCACGGTATTTTTTATTACCGCATTCACTGCTACTTTTGTAGGCAGTTTTGCGAGTGCTTTTGATTGGGGGAATAAACCCGAATTGATTATGGTAACTAGCGTATTGCAGCTAGTCCCTGGTTTCCCATTAATTAATGCAGTATCAGATATGGTGAAAGGGCACGTGACTATCGGTATGGCAAGATGGATGACGGCGACCTTGTTAACACTTGCTTCAACACTTGGTATTGTATTGGCTGTGCAGTTAGCGCAATTGGGGGGCTGGTTATGAGTGAGTTATTGCTCATGCTGGTGGATGATGCAGTGTTTGCAGGTATCGCTGCATTTGGTTTTGCGTTGTTATTTAATGTACCTCGGCAAGCATTATTGGCGTGTGTACTATTCGCTGCCAGTGCGCATGCGGCGCGCACGTTACTATTACATGTAAATGTGCCTATTGAATGGGCATCATTTATTGCCGCTACCTTGATGGGATTGGCTACAGTACCTTGGTCTCGAAAAGTAGTTATTCCCCGACCCGTGGTGACGGTTGCTGCGGTGATCCCAATGATCCCTGGGGTTTACGCTTACAAAACCATGACTGGGTTGATGACGTTACACCATCAAGGCTATAGTATGGAATTACAACAGCAAGTTGTTGAAAATGGTTTACTGACGCTTTTTATTTTAATTGGCTTAAGCTTTGGTCTGGCGATCGCGCCTGTGCTGGTGTACCGTAACAAACCTATAGTTTGATTAAGGAGTTGTTGTGATTGTTTCCATGATTGCCGCATTGGCAAATAACCGTGTAATTGGTTTAGATAATAAGATGCCGTGGCATTTACCTGCTGAGTTACAACTGTTTAAACGTGCGACGTTAGGTAAACCTATCGTGATGGGACGTAATACCTTTGAATCAATTGGTCGTCCATTACCGGGTCGTTTAAACATCGTATTAAGTCGACAAACAGATTATAAGCCTGAAGGTGTTACTGTTGTTGCTACGCTAGATGATGCTATCGTGGCCGCGGGTGATGTTGAAGAGTTAATGATCATCGGGGGAGCTACGATTTATAACCAATGCTTAGCCTCTGCCGACCGTTTATATTTGACGCATATTGAATTAACAACAGAAGGGGATACTTGGTTCCCTGACTATGAGCTGTACAACTGGCAAGAAATTGAGCATGAGAATTATGTGGCAGATGATAAAAACCCGTATGATTACCGTTTTAGTTTACTTGAACGAGTGAAGTAGTTATTAGCTGACGAATAGAATGACGCAGACTGAATTAGAAAATAAAATGCCGCGCTAGTGATAGCGCGGCATTTTTTATCGTTAATTTTTACCATTAACTTAGTTCGTGCTGGTGGCTATTACGCCATTGTATCTAAGCTAGACTCGAATTCGTCGAATTGAGCGTGGATACTTTCATCTTCTTGTTTACCAATCAGTGAAATGATAACAATAGCTAGAGAAGCAAAGATGATGCCCGGTACGATCTCATAGAGGTCAAAAATACCGCCACTTAATTGTTTCCATACAACGACTGTAATTGCACCAATAATAATACCTGCAAGCGCGCCATTACGTGTCATACCACGCCAGTATAGCGAGATGATTAATGCTGGACCAAATGCAGCACCAAAACCAGCCCATGCGTAAGATACTAAGCCAAGTACTGAACTGTCAGGGTTAAGGGCAAGCAATAAGGCAATAATAGACAGACCAACCACACCAAAACGACCAACAGTAACAAGCTCTTCACTTGTTGCTTGTGGACGAATTAGCTGCTTGTAGAAATCTTCAGCTAAAGCAGATGATGATACAAGTAGTTGTGAATCGGCGGTACTCATGATCGCCGCTAAGATTGCAGCAAGTAAAATACCCGCAATAACAGGGTGGAAGATGCTGTTCACTAATAACATGAAGATCGTTTCAGCATCAGCGATAGTGATGTTGTTAGAACTTGTGTAAACCAAACCCACTAGACCTACTAGCATTGCACCAAACATAGACAATGATGTCCAAACAACAGCAATGTGGCGTGCTTTAACAAGGTCTTTATTACTGCGTGTTGCTTTGAAACGCGCAAGAATATGTGGCTGACCGAAATAACCTAGGCCCCAAGCAGCTAATGATATGATTGCAATTGCACTCAGGTCTTCGCCTTTGCTGTTTTGCCATATTGTCAGTAGTTCCGGATTAATTTCTGTCATAGCAGATGCCAGATCGCTAAAGCTTCCATCCATCGCGCTGAGTGGCACGACTAATAGTGCAGCTGACATCAATAGACCTTGTACTAAATCAGTCCAAGAGACAGCAAGGAAACCACCGAATAACGTATAGGAAACCACACACACAGTACCCAGAATAACCGCGTATTGATAATCGAGACCAAATACTGTTTCAAATAATTTACCGCCAGCAACTAAGCCTGAACTTGTATAGAACAAGAAGAACATTAGGATAAAGAATGCTGAACAAATTTGAATAGCCTTTGAATTGTCTTTAAAACGACGAGATAAGAATTCAGGTAAGGTTATTGATTTGGTTACGATACTGTAAGTACGTAAACGTTTTGCACAAATCAGCCAGTTAAGCCAAGTACCAATTAATAAACCACCTGCTAACCAGATTGCTTCCATACCAGCAGCGTACGCGTAACCTGGTAAGCCAAGTAGTAACCAACCACTCATATCAGAAGCACCTGCAGATAGGGCCGCAGGCCAAGGGCCTAAATTACGGCCACCTAAAAAGTAGTCTGTTGAACTCTTGGTTTGTCTATAAGCATACACACCGATACCAAGCATAACAGCAAGATAAACAAGGAATGTAGCTGTAATAATGAAATTATTTTCAATCATGTATATAAGCCTTAGTTGTAAAGTTTTTATTTTTTTGTTTTTTATTGTTATAGCTAAGCTTAACCAAACCACGTCAATTTACATGTTTTCGGTAACATTGATATGGGCTGGCTAAAATTAGGGTGCAGTATATACGAACAATTAAGTCATTACTTAACATTAGGGCAACACTGTGATAACCCGCTTATTTTTTAGTATTGCTTTAGTCAATTATGTCGTATGAATTATGCACGGAACTGAAAAAACTGCCTTATCTTCCCAGCGTAACATGGTAAGGCTGTTTCCCCACACGCATCCAGTATCAAGTGTTGTTGCATTTTCATGGCTGCAACTCCCTTCTAATGCAGCCCAATGACCAAAAATAACATGGGCACCATCAAGGTGAGTTCCAGCTACTTCATACCAAGGTATATGCTGTTGGTTATTATTTGTCGCCGGTGAATGCTTGTTGTGAAACTCCAGCTGTCCATCTGGTGCACAAAATCGCATACGGGTAAATGCATTAATAATAAAGCGCAGACGATCGAAACCTTGTAATTCTTCTCGCCAATAATCAGGTTGAGCACCGTACATGTTTTCGAGTAATGCTTGGTAGTCATCGCCACGCAATTTCATATTAACCTCTTCAGCATAATACTTTGCTTGCTGCTGGGTCCATTGTGGACTGATACCTGCGTGCACCATTATTATGTTGAAGACATCATGATATGCAAGTAGTGGTTGCTGACGTAACCATAATAGCAATTCATCTTTGTCTTCGGCAGCAAAGATCGCTTGAGTTTTATCCCTAGAGTTTAGCTTAGCTAATCCTGCGTCAATTGCGAGTAAATGTAAGTCATGATTGCCAAGTACTGTGACCGCAGCAGGGCCAAGTTGTTTAACAAAACGCAGTGTTTCTAATGATTTAGGGCCGCGGGCAACAAGATCCCCTGTTAACCAAAGTTTATCTTGGCGTGGATCAAAATTAGCTTGCTGTAACAAATGCTGAAGGTCGTCGAAACAACCTTGAATATCACCAACAAAATAAGTTGCCATGTATAAGTTACCTTTCTAGCTAAGCGTGATGAAGTATGCGCGTTAATGTATTTAATTGATCAATGTAAAAGATTAGGTGTGACTAGACGAAATGGTTCGATAGTAATCACCACTAATTCACTGGCATTGAGTTGTAGTTCGATCTTTCCCTGAACGATACTCAATGGAGAATGGGTAATTATATCATTGCTATAGCAAAAATCTTGCTGTGAAGAGATAAGATAATCATTATTTTGAAAAGGATTATTTAATTCGGTTATAGCGCCATCACCATCAGTTAATAATAATTGGATACTTGATACGCTAACAGGCTGGTTTAATGGATTGGTTAATGTAATGCTATAAGCAAAGAAGTACCTGTGTTGTGCTGGTACTGATACTTCTTCGAGATATTCGGTATCAATAATAAGGGTGAATGAATCTGCGACACTTATCATTGATACCGACCGTCTTAATCCGCTGCTTGTAGTGGATTGTCTGTTACGAAGTTTGCCAAGGTAACATAATTTTCTAAGGTTAAGTTCTCTGGACGTAAAGATACATTAATACCTAAAGACTCAATGTCTTCAACCGAAATTACTTTTTTCAAGCTATTACGAATTGTTTTACGACGTTGATTAAAGGCACTTGTCACTACGTGGTTAAGTACTTTTAAGCTTTTCGCTGGATGCGGTAATACGGTATGTGGTTCTAAACGAACAACCGCTGAATCGACTTTTGGTGCAGGTCTAAATGCTTCAGGGCCCACTTCAAGTACTGGTGTTACATTACAGTAGTATTGCGTCATTACTGTTAAGCGGCCATAACTTTTAGTGTTATGGCTAGCGGCTAAACGTTGTACAACTTCTTTTTGTAACATGAAGTGCATATCTTGGATATCTTCATGGAACTCAAATAAGTGGAACATTAACGGCGTTGAAATATTGTAAGGTAAATTACCAAAAATACGCATTTTCGTGTTCGGTTTGATTAACTGATTAAAATCAAAACGCATTGCGTCGGCTTGGTTAATGTCTAACTTTTTAGATAGTACCGGGTGTTGTTCTAGGCGTTCAGCAAGATCTCTATCAAGCTCAACGACTGTCATCTTATCGAGACAAGCTGATACAGGCTCGGTTAATGCGCCTAAACCGGGACCAATTTCAATTAGGTTTTCACCTTTTTGCGGATTAATCGATGCAACAATTTGACCAATTACATATGCATCATGTAAAAAGTTTTGACCAAAACGTTTTTTCGCGGTGTGACCTAAATGGACCTTGTCGTTCATGCGTTTTTCTCTACCATTTCTATTGCTTGGTTTACTGCTGTAAACATACTGCCGGCGTCGGCTGTTCCAGTACCTGCAAGTTCAATTGCAGTACCGTGATCAACTGATGTTCGGATAAAAGGTAAGCCCAGGGTAATATTTACTGAGCTGCCAAAACCAACCGATTTTAATACCGGTAATCCTTGGTCGTGATACATTGCTAATATAACATCGGCATCGTTAAGATACTTAGGTTGGAACAAGGTATCTGCAGGGAGGGGGCCTGTTAAATCCATACCCTCATCGCGAAGTTTCATTAATGTCGGAGAGATAATTTCAATTTCCTCTCGACCTAGATGTCCATCTTCGCCTGCATGCGGATTGAGTCCGCATACATAAATCTTTGGTCGTTCAATACCAAATTTTGTTTTCATTTCGGCATGAATAATACGAATGATATTACTCAATCGTTCTTCTGTAATAGCTTTTGCAACGTAGGCTAATGGGATGTGAGTAGTCACTAACGCCACACGTAATCCAGTGGTTGCAAGCAGCATCACTACATCGGCTGTTTCTGATTGCTGAGCAAAAAATTCAGTGTGACCACTAAAAGACACACCTGCTTTATTAATGATGCCTTTATTGACTGGTCCTGTTACAACTGCGCTAAACTCTGCTGACATGTTTTTTTCACATGCGAATTGCAGCGTATCTAATACGTAGCGGCCATTCGTTTCATCAAGCTTACCTGGTTCTGCAGGTACAGCCATTTGCATTGGTGCGATAGTTAGCGTGCCAGCTCGTTGTGGTTGTGCTGGTATACTTGGATTATATTCAATTAGTTCAATCGTTTTGCCAAGTATTTTTGCTCGAGATAAAATGAGTTCTGGATCTGCGCAAAGTACGAGCTCTACCGGCCAGTCTTGCTTCGTTAATTCCAGAACAAGATCTGGACCAATGCCAGCAGGCTCACCCGGAGTGATTGCTATTCGATGAGTCACATTTTCACCTGTTACGATTCATTATCTAAAATACGAATATAAGCTTCTTGTTTTAATTCATTTAACCAAGCTTGGCTTTCTTCAGCTGCACGACGATTATACAACAGTTGCCATGCTTTTTGGCGATTTGCTTTATCTGTCGTATCTTGTGTACGTCTATCAAGTAGTTGCACTATGTGCCAGCCATGACTAGAACGAAATGCAGGGCTAATTTCACCTTTCTTCAAGTCTTTTAGCGCTAATTTAAATGCCGGTACATAGATATTTGGATCTGCCCAGCCTAGTTCACCGCCTTTGACTGCAGAGCCTGTATCATCTGAATAGGCTTTCGCGAGTTCAGCAAAGTCCGCATCACCTGATTTAATACGGGCTAAATAACCATTTAATAATGATTTCGCTTTGTCATCACTTAAAATTACCGATGGTTTAACCAAGATATGACGTGCATTGACTTCTTTCGTTAGTACCGTTTCTACACCTCGCATATCAGTAATTTTGATGATATGTAACCCAGCACCACTGCGGATAGGACCGATGATGTCACCTTTTTTGGCATTGGTTACTGCTTCTGCGAATAATGTCGGCATTTCATTGATATTCATCCAGCCCCAATCGCCTCCATCAAGTGCTTTTGGACCTGCAGAGACAGCTAAAGCGAGATTTGAAAATTCTTTTCCTGCATTTAGCTGTGTTTGTATATCGGTAATTTTAGTTTGTAATGCTTCCATCGTCGCGTTATCAGCGTCGTTAGGGACGCGTAGCATGATATGACTTACACGATATTGTAGATTTTTCTGACCCTGCTCGTTGATGATCGCAAGTAAGTTATCAACGTCTTGATCCGAAATAGTGATACGACGACGCATTTGCATGCGCTGCACTTCGTTGGTTAATAGCTGAACACGTAGTTCTTCTTTATAGTCGTTAAAATTACCACCATCAGCAAGAACGTTTTGACGTAGTTGTTCAACGGTTTGGTTATTACTTTTAGCAATATTATTTAACGTATCATCGAGCTGAGCATTGCTAATGCGCATGCCCATTTTTTTTGCCATTTGTAATTGCAGGCTATCAATGATGAGTTTATCTAACGCTTGCTGGGTCAGTATCTTTTGCGATGGTAAAGTCTGGCCGGCTTTTGTCGCTCGTTTTGTTACCGAGCTTGTTAATGTGTTGACATCACTCGCTAAAATAACTTCTTCATTAACAATCGCAATCACTTCATCGAGCTTAGTTAGCTCGGCCTGAGCTTGCCAACTCGTTACAACTATGACTCCGGATAATAGAATCTTAATTACTTTTTTAATCACTTTATGAATTCCTATTCAATATCGACTATAACTGAGACAGCAGTAGGCTGAAAACTATCAATTTTTACCACGGGAAAGTATGAGGATTGTGTAATTCGCTGAAAACCGAGGTGAAAAAGTATGCGGAAGTATACCTTGTCAGGCTTTCAATGCAATCTTCATGATCTGTTAATCCCTTTTTGACTGATAACGGCGGGTTAATTATCGCCATTATCATGCCTAAGTGTATTTCTCAATTCGTTTATAAACTATGCTTATTCACGTAACTGGAACGGTTGACCGTATGTAAATAAACTTGAAGTACCTATGTGATTCATATCAGTCCCAATACCACCCAAACCTTTTAGCTCAAACATGAGTGTTGGACCACGATCATACTCTGTTTTATTGGTACTAATATTATGATTCTTTAGGCGATAACCATAATCAAGACGAATTGCCCAACAGCAAGATTCATATTTAATACCAACAAAAGCGTCTTGGGTTATTTTATTTTCAACATCGTAGTAATAACTTGCGCCCATGTCCCATTGATTATTGATTGGTAAGATATATTTTGAACCAACTTGGTTGATTGTCGAATTAACTCGGCTATTTGCATCTTCTAGTATAGAGGCTGTATCTTCAATGTAACGGTAATTAAATTGCACGCGCTGACCAAGATCAAAACGGTATTCAATGGCAGCGTCGGCACGACGTACTAGCGCATCATCGAGAGCATATTCAATACTGTTATTGAAGAATAGATTATCGTTAATTTTAACATCGGTCTCCATTACGATACTTGATGTCGTCACTTCAGTGTTATCAGCCTTTGCCTTCGCTTCAGGAGCTATCCCAACTTGACTATCACCAAAGTAAACGATTTGCCCAAGTGAAAATCGGAATCGCTCACTGCCTATTTTATCGAATACTCGACTTGTTAAACCAACAGTAACTTGATTGGTGTCGGCAATACGATCTAAACCGCTATAAATACGGTCACGGTATAAACCGAGAAAATCTTGTTGAATAGTCGATGAGTCATAAATACCGATATTATCTTGGTTTTTATACGGGATATAGAGGTATTGAACTTGGGGCTCTAAAGTTTGAGTGAATGCATTACCAAACCAAGATGTAGAACGTTCAAAATTTAAACCTGCGTGTAACCTTGCGGTCGGTATCACACGTACCACTTCTTCTTCTAACTCACCTTTGTAGCCATTTACAAAATTGCCATTATCGGAATCACTGAATGTTTGACTGTAGTAAGTCATCGGTAATTTAAATTCGGCAACAGCGAAACCTGCAGGACGTTTATATGGGAAACTAATAGTCGGTTCTATATGGGTTCTGATGCCCTTATACATTTTACTGTTAGAATGAGTAAAATTCGTTATTTCACTATAAACTGACAGTTCAATTGGATTATTATCGAATTGTTGGTAACCCGTAAAGGAGATCTTCGGTAATACTTTATGCGGTGTTGATGCTGTAGAATTACTTAAAATTTGAAAATCACGGACTTCAAATTGTGATGACGTCATATCTGTATTATAAGTCAAGGCTGCAGTTCTAAGTAGTGTATTACTGTCTCGAGCACCAGCTGATGCATTAAGATCAGAAAAGTAATTGTTATCACTTACTTGTGTGTAGCTAGCATTGAAGTTTAAATTGTCATTAAAATTACCGTTGTGGCTCCAATGGTAGAGTGTTCGGTCAGTATTGGTTTTCTTATCGTTAGCAAGATATTCAACGTTTATCTTACCGCTTTGTCCATCAATTAAATAACGGAATTTATTTGTTAAGTAGATACCTCGCTCAGACATGTAAGTCGGAACAATTTCCATGTCGTAATTTGGAGCGATATTCCAATAGATTGGTTGTGAAAAGGTGATGCCATTTTCTAATGAATTTTCAAATGACGGAAACAGTAAACCTGTTCTACGCTTATCTGTGGTTGGATAAGTAAAATATGGCATATAGAAAATGGGCACGTCTTTAAAGTACAGCGTTGCGTTATAAGCTTCCGCAGACTCATCTATATTATCAATGTCGATAGAGGAAGCACGTAATACCCAGCTATTGTCACCAAAGGGACACTCGCTATAAGAAGAGCGTTGCATTAAAATATTATCACCGCTATTGGTAATATAAACTTTCTTTGCTTCACCATTACCGGCTTGGCCATGTAGTAAATAATTTACGTATGTTAGTTCGGCATCTTTAGTGTCTAAGTTTGCTTTTAAAGCGCGACCATTAATTGTCGATGTGCTGTCTTCTAATACAACATTGCCTTCGGCTGTTAAAATATTGGTTAACTGGTATAGAATAATTTCATCAGCGGATAACTCTCGATTACCTTGAGTAAAGTTCACATCACCGGTAAAAATAGCTTTGTTACCTTGGATTACTTTTGCATCATTTGATAATAGTTGGATCTCGTTAGCAGCTTTAGTATCTGCGAGTGGAGGCTTTATCGCAGGCACATAAGGATAGCATTGTTTAAATAAGCTTAATTCAGACGGCGTTGTTGAGTCGTCAAGAATACTTGAAGTACCATCCGCATTAGTAATAATTGTAGCTGCGCTAGCTGAGAATACGACACCGCTGAGTGTTGAAAATAAGGTGAGAAGGCGCATTTTAACAATCCATTTTGTCATCGATAATTTCATTAAAATTAAAAAATAGTTGGATATAATAATCCATATTACAGCGATAGACCATTTAATGGCTGGTTTTATCCCGTAAACCTGTAAAAAGATGATGAGATTGATTGATTTGTTACATTTTAAACAGCCATAATACAATTCTTATATAAATATATGTCATTTTTGCTTGGTAGCTACTTTTATGAATATGTTGTTTTACATTTTATTATCCGCAATTGGTTATAAGTTTGGTGGATTTTTTGGTGCGATTTTTATGATCTGGGTTGGTTCGATATTAAAGCGCCAATTTGGATCTCAACTTGGTATTGATACACGACCTGCGGCACATAAACGTCAGGATATTTTTTTACATACGTCATTTTCGGTGATGGGGCACATGGCAAAAGCGGACGGCCACGTAACCGAAGCTGAAATTCATGTCGCGACGCAGCTAATGGACCGAATGAAACTGACAGGTGAAACTCGTCGTGCAGCTCAAGTATCATTCAATCAGGGTAAGGAAGCTGATTTCCCGTTAGAGCAAACGGTTCGAGATTTTCGCCGTGTCAGTGTGTTACGTCGAGATCTGATTAAAATGTTCCTGGAGATACAAATTCAGGCTGCTTTTGCCGATCTTGAATTGTCCACAGCAGAGCGCGATATCCTTCATCGTATCGGTGCGATCTTGGGTGTGACGACTCAGGACATGGATAATTTATTACGCATGATGGAAGCGGAGTTACGTTCGCACCGCCATGGCAGTAAAGTAAGCCGTGAAGAAGCATTAACTAACGCCTATCAGCAATTAGGTGTGAGTGCTGAGGATGACGACAAAGTAATTAAGCGTGCTTATCGTAAATTAATGAATGAACATCATCCGGATAAATTGGTATCAAAAGGTTTACCAGAAGAAATGATGATTATTGCTAAAGAGAAAGCCCAAGATATCCAAGGTGCTTATGACGTAGTAAAAGAATCGAGAAAAATGCGTTAATACCAGCCGAGCTTAACCAACCAGCCATAAATTATTTGGCTGGTTGCGATCTGAGTCTCTACTTGACCCTGTAAACCGATCACTTCAGTTTGTCTGTACTTATCTGTGTTAATTCGCTTTGCAGCTATCCGTCTTAATTTTGCTTCATTAATTATCGCCAAACTATCCGTTTGCGCATACAAATCTAAAATAGGTGCTTTTAGTTGGTGCATTTGGCTAATGAGTTGAGATGCTAACGTTGGGGTGGCGCTATGTGCACTAAGTAGCACAATCGCATCGACGTAAACATCTTTATTTTTTATCAGTACGTTTATCATTGCTTGGCAATTGGCGCCCTGAATGATAAGTAGGCGCTTACCACTTTTACTTACTATCTTGTCTTGTAAGGTGAGTAATTGCGCTTGTAAACGTTGCTCTGCTTGCTCTGATTTTAAGGTTTGACTTAATGGCGATATAGAATAGGTGTGTAATCCCCTATCACTAAGCTGATAGCGCAGTGTTTGGATAATATTGGGATTATTGGCTGAAGTATAGGTATCGGCAAAAATCCAACTTGTACCTGTGACTTTTGCTGTCGTTTGTTCAAGCCATAGAGTCAGAAAGCGATCTTCTTTATCACCTAACCAAGCAACTTCGCTTGCATTACTGTATTTAGTTAAGTCTTGATCAAATACGCGTTGTTGAGAAATCGGGAAGGCGATTGTTGGCTTATTAGTCTCATTTTTGTTTTCATTTTCTTCAGCATTATTCTCTTCAGCGTATATTTGTAGCGACAAAGTGGATAAAAGTAATAATACAAGCGCTTTAAGCATTCATCATTCCTAAAATAAAGAATTATTCTAATTAATTGGAAAAGGTGGATTGACCTTAAATGTAATTTTTTTTGATGTTAGGGGATGTTCAATTTCTAACATAGCGGCATGCAGTTGTAAATGTTCTGCACTGGCAATGCCTTGTGTCGATGCATATAACTCATCCCCCAAGATTGGTGTGCCTAATGCTAACATATGCACGCGTAGTTGGTGGGAGCGGCCTGTCACAGGTTTGAGCAATACAGTAGCGCTAGCTTGTTGATTATTATCGTCATGTGCTTTTTGTTTTGCAATTATCTGCCAATGCGTCAGTGCTGGTTTTCCCTCAACGAAATCAACAAGTTGTCTTGGTCTATTTGGCCAATCACAGCGTAATGGCAAATCAATGCTGCCAGACTCAGCAGTTGGGATACCTTCTAAACGAGCATAGTAATATTTTGCGGTTGAACGTTGTTGAAATTGTCTGCTGATATGGCTTTGCGCAGATTTAGTCAATGCCATTAAGATCACACCTGAAGTGCACATGTCTAAACGGTGCACAATTGTCGCAGCGGGAAATAATTCTTGCACCCGACTCGCAATACTGTCGGTATGTTCGGGTAATCGCCCAGGAACGCTCAGTAATCCACTTGGTTTATTTAATACAATAATAGCCTCGTCTTGATAAATAATATTTAATCGAGGGTGTTGCGGCGGAGCATAAATAAAGTCGGGCATAGGTATGTACAATATAGTGAAGAATTTAGAAGGTAAGCTTTAAATTACCGCTTGTTAACAACAAAGGGACTAACCGAAATTAGCACCTTTGTTGTTGGTCATTATAATGTGCTTTTATTTAGCTCGGTGTAACGACTATAAAGCGTACCGCATCTAGTTTAAGCTGAGCATTATTAATGTGTGTTGTGAGTTCTGCTGTTTGTTTTTCAATAAATGCCAGTTCTTCATCACGTACATTAGGGTTAATCTTTTGCAGTGCTTGTAGACGTTCTAATTCTATCGTCATATTTTTTTGCATAACATCAAGCGCAGCGCTGGTAATAGCTTGCTTTTGTGCTTCTGCAACACTCGTCGATTTACCAATAAGATCATGGATAATCGTTTGAGATGCCGAAACCAGTTTCGTTGCTACATGGCGGTTAATCGCATTAAGTTGACGATTGAAACTATCAAAGTCTACTTTTACGGCTAAATTATTACTGTTTTTATCCAGTAACAAACGAATTGGTGTTGCTGGCAAGAAACGATTAATTTGACAATAAGGTGGTGCTGATGTTTCAACCACATAAAGTAGTTCTAATAAAATAGTGCCAGCAGGTAGCGCTGGATTTTTTAACAGTGAAACAGCTGTAGAACCTGTATCAGACGTCATGATTAATTCAATACATGCGCGTATTAATGGGTGTTCCCAAGTAAGGAAATGTACGTCGTCACGCGATAATGCGGTCTCACGATCGAAGGTAACTGTAATGCCGTCTTCAGATAGATGTGGCAAACTTGGTACTAACATCTGATCTGTCGGTTTTAATACCAACATATTCTCGCCACGATCTTCTTGGTTTATACCAATAACATCGAATAAGCGTATCGCAAAAATAGGTAGCGTAGGGCTATCATCATTGGCTTTTAATTGCGCGATAATATCGTCTGATTTACCTAAACCGTTAGAATTTAGTTCCAGTAAACGATCTCGGCCACTTTCCATTTTTGCTTTTAATACATCGTATTGATTGCGTGTATCAGTGATCAATGCATTTGTTGCAGCCACATCAATTTCTTTTGCGGCTAGTTGAGTCAGTAATTCATCTTTTACTTCTGCAAAAATATCGCCACCGATAGGGCAAGTATGCTCAAACGCATTTAGGCCATTCTGATACCAGTTTTGTAATACATCCTGTGCGGTATTCGTAAAGAAAGGTACGTGAATACTGATGTCATTTTTCTGACCGATGCGATCTAAACGACCAATTCGTTGCTCAAGTAAATCTGGGTTTAATGGTAAATCAAATAATACAAGGTGTTGTGCAAATTGGAAGTTACGACCTTCAGAACCAATTTCAGAACAAAGTAAAACTTGTGCCCCAGCTTCTTCTTGAGCGAAGTAAGCGCCCGCTTTATCACGCTCGATAATAGACATACCTTCATGGAATACTGTTCCACGAATACCTTCACTCACGCGTAGCGACTCTTCGATTGACATTGCTGTTTCGGCATTTGCTGCAATGACTAATACTTTTTCATTTTTATTGGCAAGTAAGAAGTTTTGTAACCATTCAACACGTGGGTCAAAACTACACCAAGATGCGTCTTTTCCTTCGAATTCTAAGAAGATTTCTTCTGGGTATAGACCACGACGCGCAGCTTCCGCATAACTTGCTGAGCCATTCATCATTTGTGCGACTTTTAATGACGTTTTATATTGGTCTGGTAGTGCTAAAGGAATTGGCTGATAGTGACGAATCGGGAAACCTTTGATTGCAGAGCGTGTATTACGGAATAATAAACGACCTGTGCCATGGCGATCCAATAATTGATTGATTATTGATTGTTTAGCCTGCTGTGCTTCATTTGAATCTGGCGATGCTTGAATTAAAGTCAACTTGTCTGATATATCAGCTTCACTTAATAGTTTAGTTAATGATGCTGAGGTGTCCGGGGATACGATTGGTGAATCTAATAGTTCTTGTGCTGCTTTTGCAATAATAGAATAATTATTTTCTTCAGTAACGAATGCGGCATAATCATAGAAACGGTTTGGATCTAATAAGCGTAAACGTGCAAAGTGACTTTCATGACCAAGTTGATCCGGTGTTGCTGTTAGTAATAGTACGCCAGGCGACTTTTGCGCTAATGATTCTACAACTTGGTATTCACGACTTGGTTCTGTTTCACTCCATTTAAGGTGATGCGCTTCATCAACAACCAACAAATCCCAATCGGCGCCCACTGCTTGTTCAAAACGACGACGTTTTTTACGTAAGAAGTCCAGACTACATAAGATTAGTTGTTCAGTTTCGAATGGATTATCTGCTTCAGCGAGCGATTCGATGCAACGCTCTTCATCAAAAATACTAAAGTGTAGATTGAAACGACGCATCATTTCCACTAACCATTGGTGTTGTAATGTTTCTGGTACCAGAATTAACACACGATTGGCAAGTCCTGCGGTTAGTTGTTGGTGGATGATCAAACCCGCTTCAATGGTTTTACCTAAACCCACTTCATCGGCAAGTAAAACACGAGGAGCATGACGTTGGCCCACTTCGGTTGCAATATGTAATTGATGTGGTATCAGACTGACACGTGGCCCTTGAATCCCATTTAATGCAGATTGTTGTTGAGAAAACTGGTGCTGTAATGTTTGATGGCGTAATACAAATCGATCCATACGGTCGATTTGGCCTGCAAATAGGCGATCTTGTGGTTTATTAAATTTAATGAAGTTGTTTAGGAATGTTTCACGTAAGGAAACTTCTTCACCAGAGTCTTGATGAATACCTATATAAGTAATGATACCTGAGCTTTCAGTTACTTCAGTAACAGTTAAGCTCCAGTCTTCATGAGAGAGTACCTGATCACCGACATTAAACATGACTCGAGTGATCGGCGCTTCGTTACGAGCATATAAACGGTTCTCACCACTTGCAGGAAATAATAGCGTTAACATTCTGCCTTCTATGGCAACTATTGTTCCTAATCCTAATTCTGATTCCGTATCGCTGATCCAGCGCTGACCAAGTTGGAAGGGCATGTATGTTCAAACTCCAAAACCGTAAAAAGGGCGCATGTTACCTAAACCAGAGAGTTAGGTCACGTATAAAGGTAAATTAAATAATAGTTTAAATTGACCTTGTGAGTAAATTCTACCTATATAAGTAAATAAAATATAAAAATTGAATAAGTAACACTCTAAACTATGATAAAGACGTTAATCATTTGTTGAAAAGAGCATGCTTAAGCGAAGTGCTGCTTGTTTTTAATTTGTTTTGTTTGAATTGTGTTCGGTTTTTAAGGTTTATCTTTAAAATAGAATGAAATGTATAAAATCACTTGCCAATGGAGCCCTATTATCTATAATGCATCCCACTGACACGGCAACAGCCGCTCAGTATGCTCTTTAACAATTTATTCAAGCAATCTGTGTGAGCACTTGCAGAGATATAATGACCAAAAATTATATCAATGTAATTGTGAACATTAAATTAAATCGAAAGATTTGGTTTTATAAATAACAAACTTCGGTTTGTTGTTGAAGTACAGAATTCATTGAGCCGACTTAATCGCTTAGGCGATTAGTCAAAAAACTTTTAATTGAAGAGTTTGATCATGGCTCAGATTGAACGCTGGCGGTAGGCTTAACACATGCAAGTCGAGCGGAAACGAAGAATAGCTTGCTATTCTGGCGTCGAGCGGCGGACGGGTGAGT